>FLNX01000188.1_pt1 | contig 18501 bp, 16 predicted proteins | sample 1140341 | NCBI WGS metagenome assembly FLNX01 (sample SAMEA3878208, study PRJEB12797) | bioreactor metagenome | biome: Moose rumen | place: Sweden | collected 2011-10
ATCCCCCATATCTCGACATCGTGAAGTTCACCGAGAAGAGCGAAGATCTCTCACAGATTGAGGACTTGAACCTATTCCTGTCCAAATTGCAGCAGGCTTTTAAGAACGCTCTCACTTATCTTGAGAAGGGAAAGTACTTCGCTGTCGTGATGGGCGATGTCTACAAGAAGAGCGAGGTAATTCCTCTCGGATTCTATACATCTGAGAAGGAATTGGTGCTGATGCCGTATTCGGTAAAAAGGAAGAAAAAGAATGATTTTCCACCAAAATGTTTGGCGATTCGGAATAAATTTGTTACTTTTGCAGCATGAATGATAGAATCAGAGCAGCAACTTATACGAAGGAGTTTGAGGAATACTATCAGAACTTGCCTCAAAAGATAAGAGACAAATATGATTATGTGTTCGAAATCATGCTGACAAAATACGTTGTCAGTACGAAGTTTGTGAAGCGCCTTGAGAAAACAGAGTTCTACGAGATGCGTGTATCAGTTGGCAATAATGAGTATCGCACCGTGCTCTTCGCCATTGACGCAGACAATTTTATGGAATGTCATCGTATGGTGATGCTCAACTCTTTTGTTGAAAAGGGTACGAAGCAGTACCCTGCCGAGATTAAGAAAGCAGAACGACTATTAAAAGAATGGGAGGACAGTTTATGATAAAGATTAGTGAAGAAAAATGGGCAAAATTGCCACAGATTGATGACCGTCTGACAGAGAAGTACGGACCTGTAGGTTCACCGTCGCGCAAGGAGTTTCAGGCGAAGGCTGAGGCTTGGTATTATGCCGAACTGCTTCGTGACGAGCGCAAGCGTCAGAAACTGACGCAGCAAGAACTTGGTGAGCGCATCGGTAAGAAGCGCGAATATATCTCTTCGTTGGAGCAAGGTAAGACGGATATGCAACTTTCTACATTTATGCTTATAGCCAATGCCCTGGGGCTGAGGTTTTCGTTAGTTGTAGGATAGAATCAGAGACAGATGGCCTTGGATATGTCATATTCGGATGCGATAGAGCAGGTGATGCTGGAAAACGGATACATCGCCCCGCTGAAGTTGATCTATCGTGAGATATGGAAGTACAAGGACAGGGACAAAGTGCAGGGCTTAACGCCGGACAAGAGCATACAGGAGAGAGTGCAGCGCGATCCCAGATTTACCCGTATAGGACTGGGAGTCTATGCCTTAACCGACAAGTTGCCGCTATTGACAGGTCAAAAAGTTCCTGTGACAGCAAAGGAACGCCAGGCATCGCGTCACGGAGAGATTCAGGGTATGCTTCTCGAGATTGGGAACAGCCTGAAGGACGTGCAGGATACCTATACGAACGACAAGAACTTCATTTTCGACAATAAGCCGCTTGGCTCCATCTGTACCCTGAAGAGTGTTCCGCTTTTCACTTATGAGCATGTCATCAAGGACAGCGTATCGTTTGCGGATGTCATCTGGTTCAACCACAGGATGTTCCCGTCGAAGTTTTTCGAGGTGGAGAATTCGACTGACTTCAGGGATGCTTTCGTGAAGTTTATGGAACTTCAGGATTTCCAGACGGACTTCGTGTGCGTCTCCCCTATGGAGCGAAAGACGAAGTTTGACAAGGAAATACACAAGTCGGCTTTCACGCCGATTGCTGACCGTGTGAAGTTCTATTCATACGAGCAGGTAGAGAGCGATTACAAACTCAGCCTCCAGAAATTCAATATCATTTAGCCTGTTTCTGCAACTTTTTTAGCAAAAACAGGGATTAATCCAAAAAATCTCCGTATCTTTGCATCGTCCAAGCCTGATGCTTTATGGCAGAGGGTGAGGGCACGACATTTTGGAAAGCGTCATTGATGCTTTGTTTTTGGACATTTGAACGTAGGAAACTCAAATCCCAGTCGAAGACATTGCAGAGGTGAACGCTACGGGGTGTAGTGTATAACAGCCCTAAGTGTGCGCAGAGGTCAGATTATACCCTCGCGTGCGCTTTTTGGGGTGTATTATATACTGACCAGCGTGGGTGTTCGTATCTGTTCGTTCTATTGGGAAGGCTTCCTACGGCCTAAATGTCAGAACGGCAGATGAGGATACCCCGCTTTTTTCTGTGTCGTAGCAATGAATGATTAACCCTTCTGACCTATAGGGTATCAGTCAGAGCATAGTTTTGCTGCTGGATGAACTATATAGGCTCAAAGCAGAGGCCCTTGCCATTCCTTGACAGATGCATTACGGAGGTAACTGCAACAGATAACTCTATACATTGTTTTTGTGACATTTTTGCCGGTACAGGTGTTGTCGGAAAGTTTTTCAAGAAGAAAGGCTACCAAATCATTGCTAACGACATCCAATATTATAGTTTTGTGCTTAACAGGCAATATATTGGCAACAATTCCGTTTTATGTTTTGAGGGATTGAAAGATATCATTCCTGAAATAAGTAATGTCTTTAGCGATGATATGAAATATAGTGTAATTTGCGAATGGCTCGACCTGCTGAAACCCGTGGAGGGCTATATCTTCCAGAACTACTGCAAGGGCCACCATCAGGAGGGTGAGGACTATCGCCTGTATTTCTCTGATGAGAATGGCGGCAAGTGCGACGCCATCCGGATGAAGATAGAGCAATGGCGCAAGGAGGGGAAGGTGACTGAGGACGAGTACTTCTTCCTGCTGGCCACGCTGATAGAGAATATCGACAAGGTGGCCAACACGGCCTCCGTCTATGGCGCCTTCCTGAAGAAGATCAAGAAGTCTGCCGCCAAGCCGATGGTGATGAAGCCCGCCGAGATGGTCTATAACGACCAGGAGCACTACGTCTACAATGAGGATGCCAACCTGCTGGCCAGGCGCATCCACACGGACATCCTCTATATGGATCCGCCGTACAACCACCGGCAGTACTCCGGCAACTACCACCTGCTGGAGACCATCGCCCGCTACGACAATCCGCAGATCTCGGGCAAGACGGGTATGCGCGACTGCGGCGACCAGAAGTCGGACTACTGCTCGCGCTCGAAGGTGAAGGAGGCCTTCAGGGAGTTGATAATGAGCGTGGATGCCCGCTATATCTTCCTGAGTTACAACAACGAGGGTCTGATGTCGTTCGACGATATCCGCGAGGTGATGTCGGCCAGGGGCGAATACGGCTGCTTCGAGCAGAAGTACAACCGCTTCAAGGCCGACAAGGAGTCGGCTTCGCGGCATATCGCGGCGGATTCCACGACGGAGTATGTGCACTATGTGAAATGTCATTAATTGAAGAAATGAAACGACCAGCGATACAGATACCGGAGGGAGTGGAGGAGGTGCTTTTGCACGCCTGTTGTGCACCCTGTTCGTCAGCCATCGTGGAGTGGCTGATGGAGCACGGGGTGCGGCCCACCATATTCTATTATAATCCGAATATATGGCCGTGCTCACAAAGTGTCAGACACTCTGTGAGCACAAAGTGTCAGACACTCTGTGAGCACGGCGAAATACAGCGAGAGGGGGAGGCCCACGATATGTACAGGCTATCCTGAGTTTGGATATGTTGTGGCAAAGAATCAGCCCCGCAGATCAATTGGTCTGCGGGGCTGACGGATAGAATGGGGTAGGGAACTTACTTCTTGTTATCGACAGCGGCCTGCTCGATGGCGAGACCGGCCTTGTAGTTCTCGATGTACTTGTTGAAGCCTGCAACGTCCTCGGCCGTGGGGGCGATGCTGACACCAGTATTGCCAGCGAAGACCACTTCCTCGAGATAGTCGGCGAGGCTGAGTTTGTTGGGATTATTCACGGCATAACCAGCCAGCAGGGCGATACCCCAGGCACCACCTTCACCAGCAGTCTCCATGACGGAGATCGGGCTGTTGAGGGCAGCAGCCAGCATACGCTGACCAACGCCGGCGGTCTTGAAGTAGCCACCGTGGCCCGTGATGCGATCCACCTTCACGTTCTCCTCCTTCAACAGGATGTCGTTACCAATCTTCAGCACGCCGATGGCACCATAGAGGTGGGCACGCATAAAGTTGGCGAGGTTGAACTTGTCGTTGGCAGAGCGCACGAACATCGGACGACCTTCCTGCAAACCAGTGACAGGCTCACCGCTGACGTAGTTGTAGGCCATCAGACCACCGCAGTCGGCATCGCCCTCAAGGGCTTTGTTGAACAGTTTGCCGTAAAGTTCGTTCATATCCACAGGCACGCCGAGCAACTGCTGATACTCCTTGAAGAGACCGACCCAGGCGTTGATGTCGCTGGTGCAGTTGTTGCAGTGTACCATCGCCACGAGGCTTCCGTCAGGCGTGGTCACGAGGTCGATGGGCTCGTAGGGCTTCGAGAGTTCCTTCTCCAGCACGATCATAGAGAAGGAAGAGGTGCCTGCGGAGACGTTACCCGTGCGCTGCTTGACGGCGTTGGTAGCCACCATACCTGTGCCTGCATCGCCCTCAGGCGGACAGACGGGGATGCCTGCCTTCAGATGGCCAGAAACGTCAAGTTTCTTCGCACCTTCGGGTGTCAGGAATCCAGCGTTCTCACCAGCGTTGAGTGACTTGGGCAGAATGTCGAGGAGTTTCCAAGAGAAGCCCTTCGGTGCGATCAGTTCGTCGAACTTCTTCACCATCGTGGCATCGTAGGTCTTGGTGTTGGGATCAACGGGAATCATACCCGAGGCATCGCCTACGCCAAGGACGAACTGACCCGTTACCTGCCAGTGTACATAGCCGGCGAGGGTGGTCAGGTACTTGATGTCGGAAACGTGCTCCTCGTTGTCGAGGATGCACTGATAGAGGTGGCTGATCGACCAGCGGAGGGGGATGTTGTAGTTGAAGAGTTTGGAGAGTTCGGCGGCAGCCTTGCCGGTGTTGGTGTTACGCCAGGTGCGGAAGGGCACGAGGATCTCCTGCTTCTCGTTGAAGGCCATATAGCCGTGCATCATGGCGGAGAAGCCGATGGCGGCGAGGGTCTCGATCTCGCAGTCGTACTGCTTCTGAACGTCCTTGCGGAGTTCGGCGTAGCAGTCCTGCAGTCCGTACCAGATAGCCTCGGTGGAGTAGGTCCAGAGACCGTCTACCAACTGGTTCTCCCACTCGTGTGAGCCCTGTGCGATGGGCTTATTGTCCTCGTCGATGAGGACGGCCTTGATGCGGGTAGAGCCAAACTCGATACCGAGAATGGCCTTACCTGCTTCGATTGTTTGTTTTGCTGTCATATCTTACTTCAGAGCCTTGTTCAACATATAGTAAATCTCGTTGTTCTGGAGTTGCTGCTTGAACTCGTATGTCTTCGTGTCCTTGTTGATCTTGACATACTCGATGCCGAGCATCTCAGCGAAGTCCTCCCAGTACTCTTCGGTGATGTCGTAGGAGAAGGCGCTGTGGTGCGTTCCACCAGCGAGGATCCAGGCACCGGCACCAATCTCGAACGTGGGCTGGGGTACCCAGAGGGCAGAAGCCACGGGCAGATTCGGCATGGGCTTCGGCTCGATGCACTCCACCTCCTGAGAAATCAGGCGGAAGCGGTTGCCGAGGTCAACGACGGTCGCCTTGATACCACGACCAACCTTCGAGGTGAACACGAGGCGGGCGGTCTGCTGCTTGCGGATGCCGATGCCGAGGAAGTGAACCTCCAGTTTGGGCTTGTCGACAGCGATGAGCGGGCAAACCTCGAGCATATGGCTCTGGAGGCAAGACGAGCGGTCGCCGGCGAAGTTGAGGGTGTAGTCCTCGAGGAACGAGCAACCCGTAGGCATACCCTGCTGGATGACCCAGAGGGTGCGATAGAGGCAAGCCGTCTTCCAGTCGCCCTCGGCACCAAAGCCGTAACCCTCTTCCATCAGACGCTGGGAAGCGAGACCGGGAATCTGGTCGAAGCCGCAGAAATCAGGTGCATCGATGTCGGCATCGCCGAGGTCGTCGAAGTTGGTGGTGAAAGCGGTAGCGCCCTCATCCTTCAGCACGCGACGGAGAGCAATCTCGGCCTTGGCTGCATTGTGAACCTTCTCCCAGTAAACCTCTTCGCCAGACTCGTCGATCTTGATGGTGTACTGCTTCTTGTACTCCTCAACGAGGGCATCAGCCTCCGCATCGGTTACTTTCTTGAAGTATTCCATCAGGCTGCTGACGGGATAGTAGTCCACGTGGTAGCCCAGACGCTGTTCGAACTCCACACGGTCACCGTCGGTCACGGCCACGTTGTTCATGTTCATACCGAACATCAGGCAGCGCACGTTCTTGGCATCAGCCACACCAGCGGCCACGCGGGCCCAAACGGCGATCTGCTTCTGGGCGGCCTCGTCCTTCCAGTAGCCACAAACCACCTTGCGAGGTACACGCATACGGGTGCAGATGTGGCCGAACTCGATGTCGCCGTGAGCACTCTGGTTGAGGTTCATGAAGTCCATGTCCATCGTCTCCCAGGGGATTTCGGCGTTATACTGTGTGTGGAAGTGGAGCAGTGGCTTCTGCAGGTCCTGCAGACCCTTGATCCACATCTTGGCGGGTGAGAAGGTGTGCATCCAGGTGATGATACCCACGCACTTGTCGTCGTTGTTGGCGGCCTTCATCACGGCCTCAACTTCCTTGGAACTGTTGGCTGTGCCCTTATAGACCACCTTGATGGGGATGATCCCGCTATTGTTGAGTCCTTCGACCATTTCCTTTGAGTGACCGTCAACCTGTACGACAGCGTCACCACCATAGAGCAACTGTGCACCAGTTACCCACCATACTTCCAAATTCTCAAATGCTTTAATCATAATCGTTGTAAGTTTTAAATTTATTAATAGTTGATGTCTTTACTTCTTTTTCTGTCCGTAGTAGGCGTTGGGGCCGTGCTTACGGTTGTAGTGCTTCTCCACGAGGAGCGGGTTCATCGTCGTGTTGGGATTGACGGCGAACGAGATGAAGGCCATCTTGGCACACTGCTCCATCACCTTGGCGTTGTAGACGGCATTGTCGGGAGAGGTTCCCCAGGAGAACGGGCCGTGGTTCTTCACCAGCACGGCGGGCGTGTGATCGGGATTGATCTTGCGGATGTTCAGGATCTCGTCGACGATGACGTTACCCGTCTCCAGTTCGTACTGTCCCTCAACCTCTTCCTTCGTCATATCGCGGGTGCAGGGGATATCCTTGTAGAAATAGTCGGCGTGGGTGGTGCCGATGTTGGGGATGTCGCGTCCTGCCTGAGCGAAGGCGGTGGCGTAGGTAGAGTGGGTGTGGACCACGCCCTGGATGTTGGGGAATGCCTTATATAATACAAGGTGTGTGGGGGTATCGGATGAGGGATTGAGGTCGCCGTCGACCACCTCGCCCGTATTGAGATCCACCACTACCATATCCTCGGCTTTCATATTGTCGTAACTGACGCCGGAGGGCTTGATGACCACGAGGCCGTTGGCGCGGTCGATGCCGCTGACGTTACCCCAGGTGAAGATGACCAGCCCCTGCTTCACGAGGTCGAGGTTGGCCTTGAATACTTTCTGTTTTAATTCTTCTAACATAGTTATAGTTTGAAATTGGGGTCTTCGTTGTAGATCCTCTTGTTAAAGCGGTAGAGAGAGGCACCACGCTTCGACCCGGTCTTGTCTATTAATTCTGTTTTTTCGATGAAGTCCATTTCCTTGATCCGCTTGCGGAAATTGCGCTTGTCGAGTTCCTCGCCGTTGACTGCCTCATAGAGGTGCTGCAGTTGGGTCAGCGTGAACAGGCTTGGCAGCAGTCGGAAGCCGACAGGCTCGGTGGAGATCTTCTGCCGCATCAACTTGCGGGCCTTCTGCACCATCTCGTTGTGGTCTGAGTAGAGATGGGGGATCTCGTCGACATTCACCCATTCCACCCCGTGTTCCTTGCGCAGACGGTCGTCGTAGTCCTTCACGTTGATGAGGGCATAGTAGGCTACCGACACCACGCGCTCACCAGGGTCGCGGTCAACATTGCCGAAGGCGCCGACTTGTCGCATATAGAGATTCCTCAGTCCTGTCAGTTCATAGAGCACGCGGTTGGCGGCGTCGTTGACGCTCTCGTCGCTGCGGACGAAGCCTCCGTAGAGGCTCCATTCGCCGCGGCCGGGATCCATTTTCCGTTTGCCGATGAGTATGCGCAACTTCCCTTCGTCGAAGCCGAAGATGATGCAGTCTACTGATACCCAGACTTTGGAATGTTCACCGTAGAAACTTGTCATTGTCTCGTCTGTAGATTGTGATTACCAGAAGTAAGCGTAGAAGCAGCCGCAGAGGCCGATCACTACGAGCGTACCAACGATATCCCAGACACCCCAACTCTCACGGATGCTCTTCTTGAAGTCGGAGGTGAAGGTGATAGCCTCGACCTGCGCCTTCGAAGGAGCGGGCGTGAAGCAACTCACGACGATCATCAGCAGGATGATGAACACGAGCAGCCAGCACTCGAACACGAGCCAGTTGGTCTGCCAGAACCAAGTGGTGGCATCCCAGAAGGCACCGTCCATCGTGGCCTTGCCCGTATCGGTGAAGATGTTGGTGAGCAGACGGAGCATACCGATGACGAAGCCGCCGATAAGACCCCATTCACCAGCCTTCGGCGTGATCTTCTTGGAGAAGATACCGAGGGTAAACACAGCCACCATAGCAGGAGCCAGCAGCGACTGGATGCCCTGCAGATAAGAGTAGAGCGTATCCATCGACATCATCACAGGCATCCAGAGCAGTCCGAGCACCACCACCACGACAGTGGCGATACGGCCAACGAGCACGTAGTGGGCCTCGCTCATACCCTTCTTCATCGGCTTGTAGAAGTCCTCGGTGAAGAGCGTCGCGCAACTGTTGAAGAAGGCAGCCAGCGAAGCCACAAGGGCGCAGATGAATCCGATGGTCACGATACCCTTGACACCGGCGGGCAGCACGTGCTTCACCATCAGGGCGAAGGCGGCATCAGTGTCTTGCATCTCGAAACCGTTGATACCACGCTGAGCCAGGGCGGCAGCGATCATACCAGGAATCAGGAACATAAAGCAGGGGAGGATCTTGAAGAAACCGGCTGCGATGGTACCACGACGGGCGCGGGCCATCACGGCAGCATTGTCCTCACCAGGCACCTGACCGAGTACACGCTGAACGATGTGCTGGTCAGTACACCAGTACCAGAAACCGATGATCGAGGCACCGAGGAACACCACGTAGCCAGGATACTCACGATACATTGGATCGCCCGGATCGGTGTGGAACATGTGGTTGATGCCGTAGCCGTCGTGCATGGAGCGGGCTGTTTCCATCATTGTACCCCAACCCTCAACGATGCTGCCGCCACCGAGGGCTGCCAGACCGAGGAAGAGCACGAGGAACGAACCTATAATAAGAATAGGTGTCTGGATCGAAGAGAGCGTCATTACACCCTTCATACCGCCGAACACGGTGAAGATGGCCGTGATGAAGATGAGGCCGATGGCACCATACCAGAAAGGTATGCCAAGCAGGAACTCGAAGAAGATACCACCCGTGAAGGCCGTCACGGAAACCTTCGTCAGCACGTAGGCCACGAGGGTGATGATAGACAGCCACGAACCTGTGCGCTGGGTATAGCGGAACTTCAGGAAGTCGGGCATCGTGATGATCTTACCCATCTTGTTGATGAGCAACTGATAGAAGGGAACGAACAGCCAGCCGAGGATGAGGATCATCCAGCCCTGCATCTCCCAGTGGGCCATACCTACGCCGTCCTTGGCACCGGTACCGGCGAGACCAACGAGGTGCTCCGATCCGATGTTGGCCGCAAAGATGGCCATACCAATCACATACCAAGGCTCACCCTTACCGAAGAGATAAGCCGAAGAGTCTTCGCCCTGCTGGGCTTTCTTGTCTTTCCAGATGGCGTACCATACGGCTGCCACCACACCTAACAGGCCCAGGACGAGCACCGTCCAGTCGAGCCAGATAAATTCATGTGAACTCCAATTCATTGTGTATTACGTTTTTAATGATTTACGAATTATTTGACGCTGAACTTATAGGCAGCGCGGCTGAAGTACTTCTCGCCAGGATTCAGAACGGGGCTTGCCCACTCAGGATGGTTGGGAGAATCGGGATACTTCTGGCTCTCGAGGCAAACGCTGACGTGCTTCGGATAGACGAGGTTGTTCTTGTGATGGATATTCACCTCGTTGCCGACGCCCTGGAAGTTGCCGCTGTAGACCTGTACGCCTGGCTCGTTGGTGTACATCTCCATAAAGATGCCCGTCTTGGGGGAGTAGAGGCTGGCGCAGACCTGCGTGTCGTCGCCCTTGCCGTCCTGATAGGTGTTCAGGCAGAAGTTGTGGTCATAGCCCGTTGCATTCTGGATCTGGTCGAACTGCGACTGGATGCTGTCGCCGATGGCGTGCGGGGTACGGAAGTCCATAGGCGTGCCCTCCACCGACTTGATCTCACCCGTGGGGATGTAGAGTTTGTCGCTGGGGGTAAAGTTGTCGGCATTCACGTAGAGCACCTGGTCGTAGCAAGGCTGTGTGAAGTCGCCACTCAGGTTGTAGTAGTTGTGATTCGTCTGGTTGATGATGGTCGGCTTGTCCGTCTCAGCCTCCCAGGTGATGTCGAGCATATTGTCAGAGGTCACCTTATAGGTGGTAACGGCCATCACCTTGCCGGGGAATCCGTTCTCACCGTCGGGAGCCACGATGGTCAGTCTCAGGACAGAGTCGCCGATCTGCTCTGCATCGTAAACCTGATGCATCCAGCCTGTGTTACCACCGCCGTGCAGGCAGTTAGGGCCGTCGTTCTTCTTCAGTTGATACTCCGTGCCGTTGAGCGTGAACTTGGCGTCCTTGATGCGGTTGGCATAGCGGCCAACGCTGGAACTGTAGTCCGTCGGCGAGTTGAGCGTGTCGGCATACTGGGCGATGTTGTCAAAGCCGAGTACCACGTCCGTCGGATTGCCGTTCTTGTCAGGAACGCAGAGCGAGACCACGCGGGCACCGTAGTTGGTGATGCACACCTCCATACCGTTCTGGTTCTTCAGCGTGTAAAGTTTCACGGGCTTTTCCTGAATGGTTGTGTCAAACTTGGCTGGGTCGAGACCCGAAACCGTTAACGTCGGGGCCTGCTGGCCACCGGCACAAGCAGAGAGCATCAGCGCTGCTGCGCCAAGTCCCATCATTGTTGCTTTTAATGCTTTCATTGCTACTTGCTTTAAGTTGTTTTGTAGTTATTGAATCCAATTTGGGTGTAAATTTACAACTTATTTCTGAAATAACAATGAAAAAGGGCATAAATTTTAGCGGTAAAGTGTAATTATAACACTTTACCGCTATTATTTAACGTTTATAAACACGAAATCGTGCTATTTGCGTCCTTTAGCAGAGTCTGCGAGAGCCGTCGCCGATGACTACATCATAGACCTTCGGCTCGTGGCCGTACTTGGCATTGAACTTCTGCTTGGCATCCTCGACGAACTTCTTGTAGAGATCGTTGCGAACCAGGTTGATGGTGCAGCCGCCGAAGCCACCGCCCATAATACGTGAACCGGTCACGCCGTTCTCCTTGGCGATGTCGTTCAGGAAGTCGAGTTCCTCGCAACTCACCTCGTAGTCCTTCGACAGACCTTCGTGGGTCTTGTACATCATCTCGCCTACCTTCTCGTAGTCGCCTTCGTTGAGGGCGTCGCAGACAGCCAGCACACGGTCCTTCTCACCGAGCACGAACTTGGCGCGCTTGTAGTCCTCGGCACCAACGATGTCCTTAACCTCTTCCAACTGCTCCCATGTGCAGTCGCGCAGGGTCTCGAACTTGCCTTCAGGATGTTTCTCGGCGATAGCCTTCACCACATTCTCGCAAGAGCGGCGACGGTCGTTGTAGGGCGAACCAGCCAACTGGTGCTTCACCACTGAGTCGAGCAGCACAAGGCGATAGCCATCGGGCTTGAACGGGAAGTACTCGAACTCGCGGCTGCGGCAGTCGAGGCGCATCAGGCAGCCAGCCTTGCCGAAGACAGAGGCGAACTGATCCATAATACCGCAGTTCACGCCGCAGTAGTTGTGCTCCGTAGCCTGACCAGCCAGCACCATATCCCACTGAGAGACCTTGTTCTCACCGAAGATGTCGTTCAGGCCACAGGCGAAGCAACTCTCCATAGCGGCTGAAGACGACATACCGGCACCGAGGGGAACATCACCTGCGAAGGCAATATTGAAACCTTTAACGGGAACGCCCAACTTCTTCATCTCCAGTGCAATACCATAGATGTAGCGAGCCCAACTGGCACGGGGACCGTCAGGGTCGGAGAGTTTGAAGTCCACACGATCCTTCAGGTCGATAGCATAGGCCATCACGGTATCTTCCGTACCGTTGGCACGCATCTCGGCGATAATACCCTTATCCACAGCGCCGGGGAATACGAAGCCACCGTTATAGTCGGTGTGCTCGCCGATGAGGTTGATACGGCCAGGGGATGCATATACGTTGCCAGTCTTTCCGTCAAAGTGCTTGATGAAACGGCTTCTTACAAATTCAATATCCATAATCTCAAATGTTTTAATGATTAATTACTCTATGTTTTGATTTTAGTCTACCTTGATGTCAGTATTCACGTTCTTACAGCCCACAACGGCATAGAACAGGATGTAGGCCAGCATGGCGATGACGAGCCAGTAACTGAAGATCGGGCCAGCCGACTTGGCAATAGCCTCCTGGATCAGCGGCATAATACCACCACCGACAACCATCGTCATAAAGATACCGGAAGCAGCCTCAGTGTACTTTCCGAGTCCCTCGACGGAGAGGTTGAAGATACCGCCCCACATAATAGAGGTGCAGAGACCGCAGACGGCGATGAAGATACTCTTGGCGGGCACGTCGTGACCACTGATCGCGAAGGTCACGCTCTCAGGCATGAAGATGGCGATGAGCAGCAGCAGGATAGCCACAGAACTCACGATGGTCAACTGCAACTTGGTGGAAACCTTGCCGGAGATGGCGCTGGAACAGGCACGTCCGATCATCATCAGGAGCCAGTAGGAGGCAGCGAGCGTACCACCGATGGCGGCAGCGCCCTCAAAGCCTAAGTCAGTGACGTAGAAATTCAACTCCATCGGGATGCCGATCTCGATACCCACATAGAAGAAGATGGCAATCACGCCCAGCAGACAGTGGCGGAAGGCCAGCGGACTGCGCTCGTACTGGATGTCAGCCTTGCCAAGGTTCGGCTCTGGAATAGCCACGGCACGGATGATGAAGAACGAGATGGCGAACACGGCCATACCGATGAAGAGCAGGGGAGCCACGTCGCTCATACTGGTCTCGGCTGTGACGGTACCCACGAGGATACCAGCCAGCAGTGGGGTTAGCGTACCAGTCAGTGAGTTCAGCGTACCGCCGACCTGGATCAACTGGTTACCCTTGTTGCCGCCACCACCTAAGAGGTTCAGCATCGGGTTCACGACGGTGTTGAGCATACATACGCAGAAACCGCAGATGAAGGCACCCAGCAGATAGATAATCAGGTTGAGGGCCACGGGAATGCTGTCGTATGTAAAGACGTATGTGCCAGCACCCACAAGGCTCGACAGATACTGGAAGGCCAGACCGATCACACCTACTGCGAGGGCAGTCAGGGCCGTAGTCTTGTAACCATATTTGGTCAGCATCTTACCAGCGGGAATACCCATAAACAGGTAAGCGGCAAAGTTCATCAGGTTACCCCAGGCCTTGGCAAACGGGTACTCGAATCCCCAGATGTTGCCGAAGGGCGCACCCATATTCGTCACAAAACTGATCATCGCGAAGATGAAGCACATTGTGATAATGGCAATCAGTTTGCCATTGTTCTTTGTCTCAGTCATAATGTCTCAAATTTAGAATTGCTGTGTTGGATTACTCTACGACGCCGAAACGATAGATCGTCTTCTGCTTGTAGCGCTGGCCGGGATTCAGCACGACGCTGGGGAAGTAGGGACGGTTAGGCGTGTCAGGGAAGTGCTGGCACTCCAGGCAGACGGCTGAGCGGCGTGGGAAGGTAGCACCGTTGGCTCCCTTGTAGTCGCCTGTCAGATAGTTGCCTGTGTAGAGTTGCATACCGGGCTCCGTGGTGTAGCACTCCATCGTGCGGCCACTCTTCGGCTCCGTGATGCGGGCAGCGAAACTCAGTTCGCCCTCTTCGCGCTTGTTCAGCACGTAGTTGTGGTCGTAGCCGTTGCCGAACTTGATCTGCTCGTGGTCAGAATTGATGTCCTGACCGAAGGTCTTCGGGGTGCGGAAGTCGAACGGCGTGCCCTCCACCTTCAGAATCTCACCTGTAGGAATGGCGGTGTCGTCGGTGGGGATGTAGAAGTCGGCATTGATCTCACAGATTTGGTCGTCAATCGTCGGAGTGGGATCGGCAGTGCCGGCAAGGCTGAAGAAGGCGTGGTGCGTCAGGTTGACGATGGTCTTCTTGTTCGTCGTAGCCAGATACTCGATCACCAGTTCGTTCAGGTCGGTGAAGGTGAACTCCACCGTCACGTCCAGTTCGCCTGTGAATCCTTCCTCACCGTATGAGGAGATGCGATGCAGGGCGAGGGAACGGGGACCCATCTGACGGGCATCCCATACCTTGGAGTGGAATCCAGTGGGGCCGCCGTGCAGGTGGTTCGGGCCATTATTGATGGCCAGTTGATACTCCTTGCCGTTGAGCGTGAACTGTCCCTTGCAGATGCGGTTGCCGAAGCGGCCGATCAGCGTCGAGAGGAAAGGCTCCGGACTGTTGACGACGTTCTGGATACTGTCGTGACCCTGGATCACGTTTGCTACATTGCCATTCTTGTCAGGCACCATAATAGCGCAGATAGCACCACCGTAGTTGGTGATGGCAACTTCGTAACCTTTACGGTTTCTGAGAATGTACAAATCGGTCTTCTTACCATTGATGGTGGTCTGGAAGTTCTCCCGCTTCAGACCACACAGATTCGCTGTTTCTGTAGTGTTAGCCATATTTGAATGTTTTTAGTTACAAATACTGTCTGCAAAGTAACAGAAAAAAATCCAAATAGACGAATGAAACGACGAAAAAAATGTTGTAGGTACTATTAAAAAAACCTAAAAGCAATTTTTTAGGAAGTCTGCGACCACGTAACTGCTACCTCCAATGAACACAAAATCATCTTTCTGGGCAACCTTTCTGGCTGATTCATAGGCTTCTGCGACGGTGGGATAACTCTCACCCTGCAATCCGATCTGAGAACCCAGCACTTTGAGCACATTTTCAGAAATCGCACGATGATTATTGGCTTTAGTGAAGTAATAGGTCGCGTTTTTGGGCAGGAGGGCCATCATCCCGTCCACGTCCTTGTCCTCGACGGCACCGAACACGATGTGCATCTTGTTGCATTCCACCTGGCTGATCTGCTGGCTCAGGTATTTCCATCCCTCCACGTTGTGGCCGGTGTCGCATACGGTCTTGGGATTCTCGCTGACCACCTGCCAGCGGCCTTGCAGTCCCGTCAGTTCGCACACGTTCTTGAAACCGTTGTTCACCTCCTTGCCGCGGGTCTCTGAGTCTGAGTTATTGGTGTAGCGGTACATATAGCCCTGCTCCTCCAGTTTGCGTACGGCCCAGAGGATCGTGTTGGCGTTCTTCTCCTGATACAGGCCGCAGAGTTCACCCTGAATGTAGCCGTAGTCGAGCGTCTTGTATTGCATCGAACTGCCCGTCATCTGCGTGCTCAGCACTTCCGGCTTGTCCTCGGCGAAGATGATGGGGGCGTGCTGCTCCTCTGCCACGGCCTCGAACACCATGCGAGTCTCTGGGGTAGCCTCGCCGATGATGACGGGTACACCTTTCTTTATGATGCCGGCCTTCTCCATCGCGATCTGCTCCAGCGAATTGCCGAGCAGTTGGGTGTGGTCGAGGCCGATGTTGGTGATGACCGACAGGATGGGGGTGATGATGTTCGTGCAGTCCAGGCGACCGCCAAGCCCAACCTCAATCACAGCAATGTCGACCTTCATCTCGCTGAAATACTTGAAGGCCATAGCCGTGGTTAGTTCGAAGAACGTCGGACTGAGGGGCTCGAAGAACTGCTTCTCTTTCTCCACGAACTCAACGACGTACGCCTCCGGCAGCGGCTGGCCGTTGATGCGGATGCGCTCGCGGAAGTCAACGAGGTGGGGTGAGGTGTACAGACCTACCTTGTAGCCGCACGACTGAAGGATGGCCGACAGGGTGTGGGCACATGAGCCTTTGCCGTTGGTACCTGTGATGTGGATACTGCGGAAGTTCTGGTGGGGATGCCCGAAGTGCTCGTCGAGCGTCCGGGTGTTCTCCAGTCCTTCCTTGTAGCCCGCCGTGCCCTGTTTCTCGAACATCGGCAGTTGACTGAACAGATAGTCGCAGGTATCCTGATAGGTCATTTTGATGGGTGAATGTTTAGTTGAAGTAATTCTTGAAGCGCTGGAAGATGGAGTCGCGGGTCTGCTTGTCACCCTTGAAGTTGTCGCTGTTGCGGAACTGCTCCACGGCCTGCTTCTCATCACGGCTGAGGGTCTTGGGCACGTAGACGCTGATGTTCACCACCAGGTCGCCCTTGCCGGAGCCATAGCCCTGCACGGCGGGCAGTCCCTTGCCTCTCAGACGGAGTGTCTTGCCGGGTTGCGTGCCATTCTCCAGTTTCACCTTCAACTTCGTGCCCTCGATGGTGGGGATTTCCACCTCACCGCCCAGTGCGGCAGTGGGGAAGTCGAGCAACAGGTTGTAGATCAAGTCGTTGCCGTCACGCACGAAGGTGTCGTGCTCGGCCTCCTCGATGAATACCTGGATGTCGCCGGCGATGCCGTTGTGCTTGCCTGCATTACCTTTGCCGGGCACGTTGACCACCATTCCCTCGGCCACACCGGCAGGGATGTTGATCTCCACCACTTCCTCGCCTTTCTCGATACCAGTGCCGCCGCAGTGCTTACACTTGTTCTTGATCACCTGACCCTCACCGCCACAGGTGGGGCAGACGCTCTGCTGCTGCATCATACCGAAGATGCTCTGCGTGGTGTGGGTGATCACGCCTGATCCGTGACACGTCGGACACTCTTCCTTGCCAGAACCAGCCTCTGCGCCGGAGCCGTTGCAGTGGGGACAAGCCAGATCCTTGCGGACCTTGAACTTCTTCGTCACGCCCTTGTTGATCTCCTCCAGCGAGAGTTTCACCTTCAGGCGCAGGTCACTGCCCCGGTGCTGCTGCGGACGGCGCTGGCCGCCGAAGCCGCTGAAGCCGTGGCCGCCGAAGATGTCGCCAAACATCGAGAAGATGTCGTCCATATTCATCGACGCGCCGCCGAAGCCGCTGAAGTCGAAGCCGCCGCCACCCATCGGGCCGTCGAAGCCGAACTGGTCGTACTGCTGACGGGTCTTCGGGTCGTGCAGCACGTTGTAGGCCTCTGCGGCCTCCTTGAACTTCTCCTCGGCTTCCTTGTCGCCGGGGTTACGGTCAGGGTGATATTTGATGGCTATCTTACGATACGCTTTCTTGATCTCGTCTTCTGAGGCGGTCTTCTCGACTCCCAACACCTCGTAGTAGTCTCTTTTTGCCATTTTCCTTATTGTCCTACGGCCACTTTCGCGTGGCGGATTACTTTGTCATTCAGTTTGTAGCCTTGCTGCAGACAGTCGATTACCTTGCCCTTCTTGTCGTCGCCCATGCCCGGTACCATCGCCACGGCCTCGTGAACGTCGGTGTCGAAGTCGGCACCTTCGGTCTCGATCTTACTCACGCCCTGGGCCTCCAGTGTCTTGATGAATTTCTGGTGGATCAGGGTCATACCCTCGCGCAACACCTCCGGGTCGTCGGTCTTTGCACCGTTCTCGATTGCGCGCTCCATATCGTCGATGATGGGCAGGATGGTCGTGATCACCTTCTCACCGCCGTTCAGGATCAACTCTGCTCGCTCCTTCAGGGTACGCTTGCGGTAGTTGTCGAACTCGGCCACCTTGTAGAGTAATTCTGTCTTCAGGTTGGCGATTTCTGACTGGAGTTTGGCGATCTCGTCCTCGACTTCTGTCTCGTCAGTCTCTTCTGTGGCAGACTCGCTGTCAGTAGCCTCTGCCTCTTTGTCAGTCTCTTCGACGGGTTGCTCTTCCTGCAACTCCTCGTCTTCGATGTTGATATCTTTTTCTGTCATAACTGCGTTGTTTTAAAGTCCTTTGCCTTTCTACCTGCAAATTCCGTGCCATTAGGCGTACATCTTCGCCTTCTGCTCCTTGATGGCCTCGTCGTAGATGTAGTCATCGTAGGTCATCAACTTGTCGATGGTGCCCTTAGGCGTCAGTTCGATGATGCGGTCGGCCACAGTGTTGATGAACTCGTGGTCGTGTGAGGCGAACAGGATGTTGCCCTTGAACTGTATCAGGTTGTTGTTGAAGGCCTGAATCGATTCCAGGTCGAGGTGGTTCGTCGGCGTGTCGAGGATGAGGCAGTTGGCGTTCTTCAACTGCATACGGGCAATCATACAGCGCATCTTCTCACCGCCCGAGAGCACGTTGACGTGCTTCAGCACATCCTCCTCCTTGAAGAGCATACGACCAAGGAACGACTTCATCGTCACCTCATTGCC
>FLNX01003657.1_pt1 | contig 18487 bp, 11 predicted proteins | sample 1140341 | NCBI WGS metagenome assembly FLNX01 (sample SAMEA3878208, study PRJEB12797) | bioreactor metagenome | biome: Moose rumen | place: Sweden | collected 2011-10
GGCGTTGAGGCCGGTACCCGCACCACCTTCTTATTCAACAGCGACACCTACCTGGACGAAGAGGGCAACAAACTGAAAGGCACGCTGGTCTGTGCCGATACCTGCTTCTTCACGGTCTTCGACAGGCCCATCCTTGCCGGTGATCCTGTGAAGGTGTTGAGTAAGTGGGGCTGCGTGATGGTTAGCCGGAGCTTTGCCGAGAAGATGGGCGGCATCCAGGGCGTGTTTGCCACCGACATTATGAAACTGTCTGCGGTGATGGCCGTGATAGCCTGTATCGGAGCCTACTTCGTGGCCCACAAGTGGCTGGAGCAGTTTGCACAGAAGGTGTCGCTGAATCCACTGTATTTCATTGGAGGGGCAGCCCTGGTGCTGCTGATTGTACTGGGTGTAGTGGTGCTGAACTGTCTGAGGATTGCCCGGGCCAACCCCGTAGAATCACTGAAAAACGAATAGATTCTTCGCTGACGCTCAGAATGACAAAGAATATGATACTAAAGAATCTCAAAAGCCTGATACGCCGCTATCCAGGATGAATCCGGCGGTATCGCTAAAGAATGAGTGATTAAGGCTTCAGAATAGAATCGAGAAGTGATAGATGGGATAGTGGGGATAGAGACGATAGAAACAAATTAAATGAAAATTAATTAATCATACCGTTGCGTTCCACATCCCAGGGGGTCGCTATCGTAAGCATTCACTTCACCTGCGTACCAGTGATATTTCGCAGGCAAGTATGCTTGTGTTCCAAAATTATTTGTATCTTTGCAAAAAAATTATTTCTATATGATTCGTAAATATTTCAGACTTTCAGCCTTGTCGGCTTTTGTCTTCTTTCTGTCTGGACAATCTACGGTTTGTCGGGCACAGCACGACAGTATCCCCGAGAGTGACCCTGCCATAGTGCAGCGCATCGAGGAGTGGCAGGACCTTAAGTTCGGCTTCATGATGCACTGGGGCATCTATGCACAGTGGGGCTGCGTGGAGAGCTGGAGCATCTGCAACGAGGATTGGATTGTGCGTGAGCGCATCGGTGCCGACGGCCAGCCTGTCAAGGGCACACGGGACGGCGACTACTACCGCTACAAACAGGCCTACCAAAGCCTCGCCCGCACGTTCAATCCGCGGCACTTCGCACCGGAGCAGTGGGCGGCGGCGGCCCAAGGAGCCGGCATGAAATATGTGGTCTTCACCACCAAGCATCACGACGGCTACTGCATGTACGACAGCCGCTATACCGACTATACCAGCATGCACAGCCCGGCGCACACCGACTTCACGCGCGGCGTGGTCGACGCGTTCCGCGCCAGCGACATGTGGATTGGACTATACTTCTCTAAACCTGACTGGCACTGCGACGACTACTGGGCGCACGAGTGGGCCACACCGGACCGCAATGTGAACTACAGCATCGCCAGCCACCCCGACCGATGGCAGCACTATGTCGACTTCACCCACAACCAGGTGCGTGAGCTGACGCACAACTACGGTCCCATCGACGTGCTGTGGCTCGACGGAGGCTGGGTGCGGCCAGAGTGGAGCGTCAACGACGAGACGCGTCCTTGGCTGGGTTGCAGTGGACAGGTGCAGGACGTGGACATGCCACGTCTGGCCGCCATAGCCCGCGAGCAGAACCCGCGTATGCTCATCGTGGACCGCAGCGTTGGTGGCCGATATGAGAACTATCGCACGCCGGAGAAGCAGGTGCCCGACACGCTGTTGCCCTACCCGTGGGAGACCTGCATGACGATGGGCGACAGCTGGAGCTACTCGCCCAACGACCATTACAAGAGCACGCGCGAGCTGATACACATGCTGTGCGACGTGGTGGCCAAAGGTGGCAACCTGCTTCTCAACGTGGGACCTGATGCCGACGGCAACCTGCCTGCCGAAGCACTGCGTCGCATGGAGGAGATAGGCAGGTGGCTGCAGAAGAACGGCTATGCCATCTACGGCACCAGGCCGCTATATCCCTACTGCGATGGCAACATCCGCTACACCCAGAGCAAGGACGGACGTCACCGCTATGCCATCACACTGACCGAAGAGGCTCCGTATGCTACGGTGAAGGAGATAAAAGGGCCAGCGCCAGTGCGTTAGTGCGTCGGCGAGGGAGTGCTGACGCGTCAGCCACTAACGCATTGACACACTTAACGCATTCGCAGGCAGGGATGCCTGCGTACCAGGTTTAGACAATAACGCAATCAAAACATTTGTGATAATGAAGGAAAAGAGATATGCGGCCTTGCTGCCGCAGGTGAAGGCTCTCTGCGATGGCGAGGACGACATGATAGCCAAGATGGCCAATGTCTGTGCCCTGCTGCACCACGAGTTCGGCTTCTGGTGGACTGGGTTCTACCGTGTTGTGGACAACGCGTTGCTCCTCGGCCCGTTCCAAGGGCCGCTGGCATGTATGCATATAGGCTACGGCAAGGGTGTGTGCGGCACGGCATGGAAGGAACGTCGCATCGTGGTGGTGCCCGATGTTGATGCGTTCCCCGGACATATCGCTTGCAGCAGCGAGAGCCGCAGCGAGATAGTGGTGCCGCTCTTTAAAGGAGACGACATCATCGCCGTGCTCGACATCGACAGCCGCCAGCTGGACACCTTCGACGACATCGACGCCCGTTGGCTGGAAAGGGTGGCCGAAGTCATGGTCTGAGACACACGGAAATACGGAACTTTATCAGTGAATACAACATCACGTCGACCTACGGGTACGTAAGGCTGTAAGACAAGAAGGGCCGCAGAACACTGTAGCCCTTCTGTTTTTATTACTTGAAGGCGTTCTCGCTCAATCCGTGGCCGCCCAGGGCGAGGTCGTTCATGTAGGAGGGCACGTCGTGGCCGAGGTACTTCTCCACATAGAGCTTGGCCAGATACTGTCCGAGCATGAAGCCGTGTCCGCGTAGTCCGACGAGCAGTCCGGCAGAGGGGTCGACGATATAGCGAGGCTCGGTATACCAGCCGGCCCACACGGCATGGAACCCCACTTCGCGCAGGTTGGGGATCCACTCGCAGAACACCTCGCTGACAATCTCGAGGAACTCCTTGCTGTTGTACTTGATGTTCTGGCGAGCCTCGTAGCTGTCGCAGTCGGGGCTGGCGCAACCTATGATCTGGCCTGTGTGGTGGAACTGTTGGCCGTAGACGGCGCTGAACCCCTTGTAGTGGCGGCGGTCGATGATCATGTCCAGTGCGTCACCCTGCACGCCCATCAAGGGCAGACGGCGTGTGATGAAGGCCTGGTGCTTGACGGGATAGAGGCCGGTGTCGATGCCCAGCATGTCGGTGAACTTCTCGGCGCCCCAGCCCATGGCGTTGACAAAATGGTCGCATGTGTACTCCACATACTTGCCGTCGTGGTTGCGCACCAAGGCTACGACCTTGTCATTCTTGCGCCATACGCTGAGCAGTTCGCAGTCTTCGTAGTAGCGGCCACCGAGCGAGGTGCCGATGCCACGTAAGTAGTCCACCACACGTCCGGGTGTGGCCTGCCAGCAGTCGCGCGTCATCAGCGCATGGCTGTAGGTGGTGCGGCTGTCGTCCCACAGGGGTGATATCTCGCGCTTGAAGTCTTTGCGTTCCACCATGTAGGCATCGCTCCAGGCGCGGCTGGCGTCGAGCGAACGGTAGGTGGCCTCGTCGTGCACCAGATTGACATAGCGTGTAGGCTTGTATCCTATGTCGTGCACTTTGGCGATAGACTTGAATATCTCGTGGTTGTGCTGTGCTATGTCGGCTATGTCGGGGTTGCTGAATGCGGGACGTCCGCCACCGATGTTGCGCCACGAGGCACCGCGACTGTAGTTGACCATCACGGGGCAGAATCCGGCCTCGGAGAAATAGCGGAAGAGGCCGCTGCCTGCGATGCCGCCACCCGCGATGAGTACGCGCACATCCTCCCTCTGCACGTTGTTGCTCTTCGGGAACACGTACACCTCCTTGCGTCCTTCGGTGTACACATCGCCCAGTGTGACCTGGTTGGCCAGCGGGGCGCGAGGTGTGGCGTCGCCTGTAAGCTCGATGCCGTGGGCACGCAGCAGTCCGCGGGCGCGGGCTATGCAGCGTTTGCCGCGACACGGCCCCATGCCCATGCGGGTGATGTGCTTCAGCTCGTCGACCGAGATATAGCGGCGGTCGCCCACTGCGGCAATTATCTGCTCGTCGGTGATGTCCTCGCAGTGGCATACGTAAGTGGGGGCCTTCGGAGAACTCGGAGCCTTCGGAGAACTCAGAGAACTCGGAGAACTCGGAGAACTCGGAGAACTCAGAGAACCAAGATATTTGTCTTTGACGATGAAGCCTTTGACGTCTGTCAGCCTGTCGGCATCCAACTTGACGACGTGTGTCCTCGCCACATTGGTTTTGTTGTCCTTGCGGAGCACTTTCTCCACCACGCCCTCGCCGATACGATGGCCGTCGTTGTCCACCAGATATACTTCGGCACCCTCCTGCACTTCGTATTCGACAGGCAGGAAGCACCACTCCTTCTGCATGTTGTAGCCGAAGATGGCCAGTCCCGGGCAATGGTTGACGCACTCCATGCAGCCGATGCACTTGTCGTAGTCTACCGTAGGTGTACTCGAGGTGGAAGCCTTGCTGATGGCTCCTTGTGGACAGCTGAAGGTGCAGGGGTTGCAGGCAAAGCCGTAGAGGCAGTCGATCTGCACGAAAGGTCTTGCTGTCATGCGCTCGGTGTCGGGCAGGTTGGGGCGTTCGAGCAGCCGCACGGGGTGCTGCTGCGAGTCGATGTACTGGCGCGAGATGTCGAGGTACTCATCGTAGTTGTAGCGCACACCTTCCTCCTGTGCAATCTCGTAGGCCACCTGGCGTCCACGTAGGACGGCGCTGGTGCCCTCGCCGATGCGCACTGCGTCGCCGGCGCCGTAGACGCGGTGCCCAAAGAGCTCCTTGCCCTTGACGAGCAGCTGGCTGTCGGGAGTGAGGCCGGTGCAGATGTTGATGATGTCTATGTCGTCCACCACCTGTTCGGTGCCCTCGATGGGCTTGAAGTTCTCGCAGCGGGCGATGACGGCGCCTGTGACGCCGGTGTGGTCGTCGTTGGGTATGGCACGCACCAGGGTGTAGCCCGTCATGATGGGTATGCCGAGGCGGCGCACACGGTTGGCCTGCACAGGGAAGCCGCCCTCGCGTGGCATGGCTTCGATGATGGCACGTATGGTGGCGCCAGCCTGAACGGCCTGATAGGATGTGAGGTAGCCTATGTTGCCCGCACCGACGGTGAGCACGCGTTTGCCCAGCAGGGTGTGCTCCTGGTTCATCATCTTCTGAAAGACGGCGGCGGTGTAGACGCCTGGCACGTCGTCGTTCTCGAAGGCCGGCATGAAAGGCACGGCGCCGGTGGCGACGACCAGGTGCTGTGCATCGACGTAGGCCATGTCGCCGGTGACGATGTTCTTCAGCGCCAGCCGCCTCCCCTCCAGTATGTCCCACACGGTGTAGCCGAGCAATATGCCCTCGTGGTCATCGCCTGCAAGGGTCTTGGCTATGTCGAAACCGCGCATGCCGCCGTACTTCTTCTCGCGTTCGAAGAAGAAGAACTGGTGTGTCTGCATGTTGAACTGGCCACCGATGCGCTGGTTGTTGTCGATCACCAGACAGTCGATGCCAAAGGTGCGGAGCTGCTGACGGCAGGCAAGGCCGGCGGGACCGGCGCCCACGATGGCGACGGTGGTCTTGTAGATGCGAAGCTGCCCACCGGCAGCCGTGCTGCCCGGCCTGTTCCCGTCGGAGATGCTGTCTGTCTCTTTGTCCAGAGCTATCTTCCTTACTTCCTTCACCCCGTCGACGGGTGTGATGCAGATGCGGCGCACCTGTCCGTCGACCAGCATCTCGCATGCCCCGCATTTGCCGATGCCGCACTCCAGCGAGCGGTTGCGGCCACCGAGCGATTTGCTATGGACGGGATATCCCGCCTCGTGCAGCGCCTTGGCTATGGTGTAGCCTTTTTGACCTTGAACTTTCTTTCCTTCGAACAGGAATTCCACCACTTCGGCTTCGGGTATGTCGAGAATGGGGTGACAGGTGATACGATACATGGTATAATGTTTTGAGGATTAATAGCTTGGTTGTATATGTCGCTTGAAAATATAACCGCAAAGGTATATGTTTTTTCGGAAAAGTGCAAATGTTTTTTTTGGGGAAACGACAGCACATGTCACAATAAATAATGAAATGTTCCGTTAAATATCGAAAAATGTACACCCAAAACATACTCGATTATGAAACTTGACGGTAGGAGAGAGAGTTCGAACTACGAAGATCGTCGTGGTTCCACAGGAAAGAAAATAGCGGGCTTTGGCGGAGCCGGAGCCATCATCATCGCCCTGTTGGCCATGTTCCTTGGCGGCGACCCAAGCGAAGTGTTGCAGCAGTTGGGCAGTGGCGAGGTGGAGACAAGCGAATACACGCCCACCGAACAGGAGGAGCAGCTCAAGACCTTTGCCTTGCAGATACTGGCATCGACGGAGGATGTGTGGACGTCGGAGTTCAAGAAGACGGGACGCACATACAAGGCACCCAAGCTGGTGATATACACCGATGCGGTGCAGAGCGGCTGCGGCAGCGCCACATCGGCCGTGGGACCTTTCTATTGCTCGGCCGACGAGTGTGTCTATCTCGACCTGGGCTTCTTCGACGAGATGCCCAAGAGCCTGGGTGCCGGTGGCGACTTCGCCTATGCCTACGTTATTGCGCACGAGGTGGGACATCATGTGGAGCACCTGCTGGGTACCCTTGACGAGGCACACAGCCAGATGGCGCGTCAGAGCGAGACGGAGAAGAACAAGAGCAGTGTGCGCATCGAGCTGCTGGCCGACTACTATGCCGGTGTGTGGGGGTACCACGAGAACAAGATGTTCGGCTCGTTGGAGGACGGCGACTTGCAGGAAGCCATCGACGCTGCACAGAAGATTGGCGACGACTACCTGCAACGCAAGGCTCGCGGCACCGTCACTCCCGAAAGTTTCACGCACGGCACCTCGGCCCAGCGCATGCGTTGGCTGAAGAAAGGTCTGGAGAGTGGCGACATACGCGGTGGCGAGAGCCTGCTGACAGCCAACTACAACAGTCTTTGATTTATCGATGCGTTAATGCTTTTATTTGTTATTGCGTTATTGCGTTATTGCGTTATTGCGTTAATGTGTTGTCCCCATCACTCCCCCATCACTCCCCTCTCACTCCCCCTTCACTCCCCCTGATAATTAACGAATTCACAAATTAACACATTGATTGTATGCGTACGGCAGTGGTAATATTGAATTGGAACGGACGGCAGATGCTTGAGCGCTTCATGCCGTCGGTGCTGCAATACACCAGTGCCGACGTGGTGGTGGCCGACAACGGGTCGACCGACGACTCGGTCGACTTTCTGAGGCAGTGCTATCCGCAGGTGCAGCTGGTGCTGCTCGACCACAACTACGGCTTTGCCGAAGGCTACAACAGGGCCATCGCGGCGTTGGGAGGCTATGACATCTACGTGCTGCTCAACAGCGATGTGGAGTGCACGCCCCGATGGGTCGAGCCTGTCGCCGCACTTATGCAGGCCAACGAGCGCATAGCGGTGGTGCAGCCCAAACTGCTTATGTACGACAGCAAGGACACCTTCGAATATGCCGGTGGCGCCGGTGGCTACATCGACAGCTACGGCTATCCGTTCTGTCGTGGACGCCTGTTCTCGACACTCGAGAAAGACCACGGACAGTACGACGACGTGCGCGATGTGTTCTGGGCGACAGGCGCCGCGATGTTTGTCCGTGCCACGGTGTGGGACGAGGTGGGAGGTCTAGACGGCGACTTCTTTGCCCACATGGAGGAGATAGACTTCTGCTGGCGAGTGAAGAATGCCGGCTACAGGGTGATGTACTGCCCACAGTCGGTGCTCTACCACGTCGGTGGCGGCACATTGCCCAAGAGCAACCCCTTCAAGACGCAGCTCAACTTCCGCAACAACCTGTCGATGCTCTACAAGAACCTTCCCGACGAGCGTCTGCACCGTGTGCTCGGGATGCGTATCTTGCTCGACAGGGTGGCTGCCATCAAGTTCCTTGTCGAAGGGCATTTCGGGGAATACCGTGCCGTACGTTTGGCACACAAGGAATACCGCGCCAGGCTTCCGCAGTTGAAGGCCAAGCGCGACAACATCAAGCCCGGCCCTGTCGGGCAGGTGTACCAGAGTCCGCTGCTTGTGGAGTACTACCTGCTGCGACGGCGCTTCTTCTCGCAGCTTCGCGGCAACATGTCAAGAGTCTAGTATGACGTGCAGGGTGCCGTCTTTCTGTATACGGCCATTGCGTGTCAGCTTCCAGCGGCGGTGGCTCCATAGCCACAGCTCGGGGCGTCGGCGTATGTCGGCTTCGAGCATGCGGACATATGTCTCGACGATGGAATATTGCGGTGTCTCGCGAGGGTGGTCGCAGAGGTTGCGGAAGGTGACGGTGTAGTGGCCGCGCCTCACTTTGTCAACGCTGTAGTACAGCACAGGATAGTCATACTTGCGTGCGAAATACTCTGCGCCATAGAGGAAGGCAGTGTCGCGTCCGAGGAATGTGGTCCAGTAGCTGCGGTGCGGATTGACGGGCGACTGGTCCGAAAGCATCATCAGTGCGCATGGCACACGATGGCTGTCGTAGTAGGCCACTTCCTGTCTTACGGTGTCCGAGTACACCACCTGTGTGCCGTAGCGTATCCGCCGACGGGCCACGAAAGGCCCTGTCAGCCGACTCTCCAGAGCCTTGCCTACGCCGATGCCGTGGTGGCGCACCTGCATGCCAAGCGAGCAAACCATATACTCCCAGTTGCCCATGTGTCCCGCCATCAGCACCACGGTGCGTCCCTGTTCATAGTAGCCGTCGAGCAGCTCGCGGTTCACGAAGCGGTAGCGGCGCCGCAGCGTGGGAGGTGTGGCGAAGAGGCCGTATACGAACTCGACGACGAGGTCGCCAAGGTGACGGTAGTAGCGTCGCTCTATTGTGCGGCGTTCCTTGTCGGTCAGCTCGGGGAAGCACGTGGCGATGTTGTCCCGCACCACGTGCCGACGGTAGCCGAACAGACGGTATGCGAGGAAATAGATGATGTCGGCCAGGATGTACATTTGTCAGTAGCCGCGGTTGAACTGTTCTCCCACTTCGCCCACAACGTCTTCGTTCAGTTGCTGGCGGCAGAGGCGGCGTTCCCAGCCCGGGTCTTGCACTTCGCCACGGGCGTTACTGTTGAGCAGGGTGTAGTAGCCCGAGCGGTGTTCGTCCCAGAAGAGGAACACACGGTTTGGGTCGTCGGTCTCCAGCTTGTTGTATCGCCACAGCTGGTAGGGGAGGTAGTAGACGTGTCCTTGCGAAGTGCCTGTGTATCCGTCGGAGCGGTTCACGGGGTTGTTGCCGGAGTACATCGTGTTGTAGGGCTGTTCGTTGTTGCTGCCTATACGGTTGGCCGAGACGTAGTTCTTCTCGTCGCGTATGAAGTCGGGAGGTCCGTACTGCAGGTATACACGTCCGCGGTCGGTGTGTATGCCAGGTGTGCGGGGGTACGAGAAATGTTCCTGCACATAGTCGACGCGTTCCTTGTATTTCAGCCATTCGCCTTCGGGGTTGAGGGCGTCGCGGCGTGTCCAGAAGCGGTATAGGAAAGCCTGTTTCTCGGTCAGGGTGGAATAGCGTATCATCTCTTCCGCGAGCGAACGTTCCTCGTCGCTGGCCAGGGGGTAGAGTGCGTCGAGGTAGGTGTTCAGCAGCCGTTCGTCGGTGATGCGACCTGCAAAGGTGAGTGCGTAGTCGTTCGTCTCCAGTCCTTTGACGCCCGGGTTGGAACGATAGAAGGGGACGCGGCCTATGAGCATCGTCTCGCTGTTGCGGTTGCGCAGTTCGACGACCAGGTTGTAGCTGCCCGAAGGCAGGGCGCTGATGTCGAGCGAGCCGTAGACGGGCACTGTGGCAGCGCTGTTCTTGCGTGCCACAGTCTGCTGGGTGTCAAAGCGGCGCGCTGTCTGGCGCTCTTCGATATAGGCCAGCACCATGAAGGGCTTGCTGCCAAGTTCGCGGTCGATGTTGTACACCTCGTAGTAGTAGTTGATGATGTTTATCTGTTCGGGGAAGAAGTCGCTGACGTACGGTTCCATGTCATAGCCGTTGCGCGAGAGTATGTTCTCCGTGACGGTGGGTGTGGCTTCCGACATCAGCTGTATGCTTGAAAGCGCGGCATGTTGGCGGTCGTAGTATATGGCGACTTTCTCGTGCACTTCGGCAGGAGCGTCGCCGGTAGCTTTGTCGCGCAGGGTGAGGTCGAGGTCGTAGATGCCGCACGCGATGCCGAAACGCTGCACGTCGATGAAGCTGAAGTCAAGCTCGTCGAGCCGTGCCACGGTGGGACTCTGCAGGTCGTATTTCTTGAGGAAGCATACCGAGTCGCCCTGGCGGACGACAAGCGTCACCTCGACGGTGGCGCCAAACATGCCGGGCGATTGCTTCTGGAAGTGCAGCGTCCATGCGTCGAACTGCAGGTAGGTCTCCATGTAGGGACGGTTGTTTGCCACGTCGTAGAAAGTGGAATACCCAAACACGGCCTGCATCTGTGCCCCGATGGGCATGACAGCTGCAACAAGAACAAGGACAGCAAGAAACCTTTTCATAATAAAAAATAATAATTTCGATAACCTATACCATGTAACGTTTTATGGCGCTAAATATTGTACGGCAAGAAAAAAAACATTTTGCCACATCGTACTTATTCATTACCTTTGCAAGAAGAAACAATAGGTTTACTTTATGCGCAAGATGTTGATATTCATGGTTGCAGCTGCCGTGCTGACGGTTGGCTGCAAGGGGAAGGACGAGGTGTACAAGGCCTCCGACGGCAGCTACAGTGCGGTGCACCACGATGCCAAATGGGTCATCACCGGACCCGACGGTAACGACCTGGTGCCCGACTGCGACTCGATGCGAGTGGTCGAGCGGGGCGAGGACGGACATCCGTCGACCGTCTACTGCTACAAGGAGGGAAGGCAGACGGTGTTGCAGTTCTATTCCTCTATGGCATTGCGCATGCGTGGCGACGTGGTCGACGGACGGCGCGACGGACTCTGGCAGTATTTCTACGAGAACGGTAGCCCGCAGGTAGAGGCGACATACGTTGACGGACGCGAAGACGGGGAGTACCGTGTCTATCGCGAGAGCGGAGTGCCATACTATGTCGGCAGGTATAAGGCCGGTGCGCGCGTAGGCGTGTGGGAGGTCTATGATGCCGACGGCAACCTCGTCGAGGCGAAACAAACATCAGGGGATGTCAATTAAATGATAGACCTTGGACTTGACATATATCATGTTGTCGGCCAATGTGCCGACGGGCTTGGCCTCGAGGCATACGCCGTGGGCGGAGTGGTGCGCGACTTCTTCCTTGGCCGCCCTTGCACCGACATCGACGTGGTCTGTGCCGGTGGCTCCGACGTCTCTCAGGGTGGCGAGGTGCATATCGGCATAACGCTGGCCGAGGCGGTCAGCAAGGCCGTGGGCGGCAGCCATGTTTCGGTATTCAGGAATTTCGGCACTGCCTCGTTCGTCTACCAGGGGTTGCAACTCGAGTTCGTCGGTGCGCGACGCGAGAGCTACAGCCGCGACAGCCGCAAGCCCGTGGTGGAAAACGGCACCCTCGAGGACGACCAGCGGCGGCGCGACTTCACTGTCAATGCACTTGCCGTCTGCCTCAACGCCGACCGTTACGGCGAGTTGGTCGACCCCTTTGGTGGCATTCTCGACCTCGACCAGGGTATACTGCGCACGCCACTCGACCCCGATGTCACTTTCAGCGACGACCCGCTGCGTATGATGCGTGCCGTGCGTTTTGCCGCACAGCTGGGCTTCCGCATCGACGACGCCACCTTCGAGGCCATCCCGCGCAATGCCGGACGGCTGCGTATCGTCAGCATGGAACGCATCACTGCCGAGCTGAACAAAATCATGCAGAGCCCGAACCCGTCGTTGGGTCTCAAGCTGATGCTCAAGGGAGGGCTGATGCAGCTTGTGCTGCCCGAGGTGGCCGACCTGTGCGGTGTCGAGACCGTCGACGGGCGCGGACACAAGGACATCTTCTACCATACCATGCAGGTGCTGGACAACGTTGTCCGAGCCGAAAAAACAAAGTCGGAAACCGAAGAGCCGCATGATGCCGCGCCGCTGCTCTATCTGCGGTGGGCGGCGTTGCTGCACGACGTGGGCAAGCCCGGCGTGAAACGCTATGACGCCCGACAGGGGTGGACCTTCCACGGCCACGAGGCTCGTGGTGCACGCATGGTGCCTAAGATATTCCGTAGGCTGCGGTTGCCGCTTGGAGCGGAGATGCGCTATGTAGAGAAGCTGGTGGCATTGCACATGAGACCTATCGTGCTCTCGGAGGACGAGGTGACCGACTCGGCAGTGCGGCGTCTGCTGTTCGAGGCGGGCGACGACATCGACGACCTGATGCTGCTCTGCAACGCCGACATCACCACCAAGAACCCCGACAAGATGCGACGCCACCGCGCCAACTTCGAGCTTGTCAAGAGGAAGCTCGTCGAGCTGGAGGAGCGCGACCGTATACGCAACTTCCAGCCACCCGTGTCGGGCGACGACATAATGAAGACCTTTGGCATAGGCCCCTGTCGCGAGGTAGGCATCATCAAGGACGCCATCAAGGACGCCATACTCGACGGCAGGATACCCAACGAGCGCGAGGCGGCGTGGCAGATGATGATGGATATGGCGTCCGGACTAGGGCTGGAAGTCGCCTCGTGAGACGGGTGTCTCCATGCCGATGGCTTTCAGGCGCGCCCTGATGTCGGCAATGCTCTCGGCGGCTTCGCTGCCGGTGGACAGCTTGTTGTTGTAGATGGAATAGAGGCTCCGCGTGTCCTGTGGGCTGAGGTTCGGCATCACCACGTTGGCGCCTGCGGCGATGGCCAGCTCGCGCCCCTTGGGGTTGAGCGTGCCCAAGGCGGTGGTGGCCGGCAGCAGCACCTTGGGCAGCAGCAGACGTATGATGGCCAGCAGGCGCAGCGTCAGCTCTACGTTGCCGGCGGGACGTCCCTCGAATGGGGTTCCCTCGGCGGGGATGAAAGGGCCGATGCCGACCATCTCGGGGCGGAACTCGGCAATGAAGGCGAGGTCTTTCTTCAGCGTCTCGATGGTCTGGTAGGGCGACCCAACCATAAATCCGCAACCCACCTGGTATCCCAGGTCGCGCAGGTCGCGCAGGCATTGCATGCGGTTGTCGAAGCTCATCTCCGGCGGGTGCAGGCGTGCGTAGTGGTCGCTGTCGGCGGTCTCGTGACGCAGCAGGTAGCGGTCGGCACCGGCGTCGCGCAGCCGTCGGAAGCTGTCGCGTCCACGCTCTCCGAGCGAGAGGGTTATGGCGCAGTCGGGCCATGTGGTGCGTATGGCACCGACGATGTCGCACAGGCGTTCGTCGGTCATCCAGGCGTCCTCGCCGCCTTGCAGCACAAACGAGCGCAGCCCCAGCTCGTAGCCGCGACGGCAGCACTCCAGTATCTGTTCCTTGCCGAGGCGATAGCGCCGCGTGCTGTTGCTGCGGCGTATGCCGCAATAGAGACAGTCGTTGCCGCAGTGGTTGGTGATCTCGATGAGGCCGCGCACGAACACTCGCCGTCCATAGGCCGCGTCGCGCAGGCGACAGGCCTCGGCGTAGAGGTCGGCCACGTCGATGGGGTTTGAGGTGGTGAGCAGGTGCTCGACAGGGAGCGCGGGCGTCTCGCCAGACTGGTTATTTGATGACATATTCATATACGGTGTCGCGTTCGAGACCTTTATAGACGGGCAGTATCTTGATGTGGGTGCCGCGTTCCAGGTTGATAGGACCTATGTATATGGGACTCTTGCGAGTGGGTGTCGTGGTGTCGGTGGTGTAGAAGATGTAGGTGTTTGGCACCTCGGTGGATATGCTGATGTTCATCGTGTTGTCGTCGACGCGTCGTGCCGTGAAGTGCGGCTCGAACGAGCCGTCGCAGTAGGCGTAGCCGCGTGCCGCGAGACGGTCTTTGTGCTCCTCGACCTTACGCCTGAAGCGGTTCCAGTCCTTGCGGTCTGTCGGGCTCCACAGGCATTCGCTCGTGGCGAGCATACGTGGCAGCAGCATGTATTCGGCATGCCGTGGGGTGTTGATATATTCTGTCCACAGGTTGCACTGTCCGCCGAGTATGTTGGCTTCGGCCACAGGGTCGGTGCCCTTCGGTGCAGGGTCGAAGGAGTAAGCCTTTTCGAGTGTCAGCAGGCCTCCTATCGCGCGCGGCTGGAACAGCGGGTTTGCCTGGTAGTAGTCGAGGTAGCAACAGTCGGTGGGACACATGACGACGCGGTGGCCTGCCGCCGCCGCTGCCGCCCCCAGCGTCTGGCCGCGCCACGCCATCACTATCATGCCGCTGCCCGAGCTCGTGTCGGCCTGGCGCAGGCCGTCGGTGCCCGGCGTGGCGCTCCATCCGTGCGAGCTTTCGCATACCTCGTCCCAGCCGACAGCCTGTTTGCCGCGTGCTGTCACCTGTGCGGCCATGCGGCTCATGAACCACGCTTGCAGCTCCTCCTCGTCGTGCAGGCGTTCCACGCGTATGCGGCGTTGGCATTTGAGGCATTGCTCCCAGTTGTCCTTGAAAGCCTCGTCGCCGCCAAGATGGATGTAGCGCGAGGTGGGGAAGAGGTCCATCACCTCGTCGAGTATGTCGGCCATGATGGCAAGCGTAGAGTCCTTGCCGACACACAGTATGGCCTTGGGCGGCCAGTATGGGCCGTATTCCACGCGGTAGGGATAGTTGTCGCAGGCCAGCTGCGGATACGATGCCAGCAGTGCGCTCACGTGGCCTGGCATCTCCACCTCCGGCACCACCTCGATGCCGCGGTCGGCGGCGTACTGCACTATGTCGGCTATGTCGCTCTTCGAGTAGTAGCCGCCGTAAGTGGCACGTTCGTCCGACACGACAGCTTCCCCCCAGGGGCTGTCGCCTACGTCCACACGCCACGAGCCCGTCGTGTTCAGCCGTGGATAGCGTTCGCTAGGCAGGCGCCATCCGTGGTCGTCGGTCAGGTGCCAGTGGAAACGGTTGAGCTTGTACGACGCCATCACGTCGAGGTACCTCTTGATGAACTTCGTCGGGAAGAAGTGGCGGCACACATCCAGGTGGGCGCCGCGCCACTCGAAGCGTGGATAGTCGAGTATGGTGCATTCGGGCATCGTCACAGCGCGGTAGCGCACCTTGCTGGCGTCGGCAGGCAGCATCTGCACCAGCGTCTGGTAGGCATAGAAGAGGCCCAGCTCGGTGTTGGCACTGAGGCGTATGCCGCTGTTGCGGACCTCCAGCAGGTAGCCCTCGCGGCCCAGCTCCGGATTGGCCGTGTCGAGCACCACCATGTCGATGTCGCTGTTCTTGCCGGCACTGACCATCGACGGTCGCATCCTGGCGTGGCGCAGCGACGACATGACGTAGCGTGCCGTGGGCGAGTTCTGTCCGATGCCCGACAGGCTGATGCGTGGGTTGTCCCTGAGCGTGAACGACCCTTCCTTTTGCACGACAAAGACAGGCTCCGGTATGACGGCTATCTCCGTCATCGTGGCACGACGTCCGCATCCGGCGACGCAGACAGCCAGCAACATTACAAGGTACAGTTTTGTTTTCATCCTCACCTTAACGTAAGCTGCCGCATTTTATTGTGTCGCCCTGCCAGTCTGCTTGACATTGAATGGTATCAGTAAAAGGGGGAGTGAGAGAGGAGTGAGAGGGGAGTGATGGGGACAACGCATTAACACATTAACGCAATAACGCATTAACACATTAACGCAATAACGCATTAACACATTAACGCAATAACGCAATAACGCAATAACGCAATAACAAATAAACGCAATAACGCAATAACGCAATAACAAAAGATGCTTGCGTTCCAAAAAAAAGTTGTATCTTTGCATTCTGGAATTGTGTGCCGCCATGCCTGCCTTTGCAGGTGTGCGGTGCTCATTATCAACGTGTCATGAAGAAAAACAGTTTCGAAGAATTGGGCGAGATGTTCGCCCGTGGGATGAATATAAAGGCCGACATAGTGCCGATGATAGGGGAGGACGACGAGGATATGCTGCTCAACGACGGCGACATCGAACAGCTGATGCCTGTCCTGCCGGTCATGGAGCAGGTTCTCTTTCCTGGAGTGTTGACGCCGATTGCCGCACGCCGTCCGCGGTCGCGCCAGATGCTCGAAGACGTCAGCCGTTCGGGACGTCATCTGATTGTCTTCGCCCAATGCACCGACGCCGATGACCCTGACGAGACGGACCTCTACCCGGTGGGTGTCGTTGCCAAGGTGCTCAAGGTGTTCAACTTCAGACAGGACACCACGGTGGCCATACTTCAGGGCATTGTGCGCTGCCATTCGCTGGTGGTGAACAGCCGTGCCCCGTACATGACAGGCAGTGTCACACACGCTCCCGAGAGCGACGCGGGCATGCATACGCAGACGTTCAAGAAGAAGGTTAAGGCCTTGCGCCAGCAGTATGTCGAGATAATGGGTTCGCACTCGCAGGACGAGGATGTGGCCCACATGTTGGCCAACATCGGCAGCGACAAGATTTTCATCAACTTCGCCGCCACCAATATCGACATCAGTGTCGACGAGAAATACCAAATGCTGGCAGCCGACGACTATCGCAAACGGGTGCAGCTGATGCTGGAGCATCTCAGTGCCCTGCGCGGCATCGACGACCTGAAGCGCGAGATCGACGAGAAGACGCGCGACGTGGTGGAGCGACAGCAGCGCGAGTACTACCTGCGCAACCAGCTCGACGTGATACAGGAGGAGTTGGCCGGTGCCGGTGGACAGAACACGTGGAACAACCCCGAGATGGAGGAGCTGCGTCGGCGTGCTGCCGGCAAGGAATGGTCGACGGAGGTGCAGCAGACTTTCGACAAGGAGTTGTCGAAGCTGGGCAGGATACATCCGCAGTCGTCGGACTACACGGTGCAGCTCAACTTTCTCGAGACGATGCTGGAGCTGCCGTGGAGTCATGACGTGCAGCAGGCTGTCTCTATCAAGTACACGCGGCAGCGACTCGACGACGACCACTATGGCATCGAGAAGGTGAAAGAGCGTGTGGTGGAGTATCTGGCCGTGATGCTGCGTCAGCGGCAGAAGCATGTCGAGGGTGGGGCACAGGTGCTGTGCCTGGTGGGTCCTCCCGGCACGGGCAAGACGTCGGTGTGCCGCTCGGTGGCCGCCTCGCTGGGACGTCCCTATCGTCGCATGGCCCTCGGTGGCCTGCACGACGAAGCCGAGATACGCGGTCACCGTCGCACGTATGTAGGCGCCATGCCCGGACGCATCCTGCAGGAGATTATCAAGGCCGGTGCCTCGAACCCGGTCTTTGTGCTCGACGAGATAGACAAGGTGCAGACCAACACCTTCCATGGCGACCCGTCGTCGGCGCTGCTCGAGGTGCTCGACCCCGAGCAGAACCGCCATTTCCACGACAATTTCATTGGCATGGACTACGACCTGTCGCGTGTGCTTTTCATCGCCACCGCCAACAGTGTGGCCGACATACAGCCGGCGTTGCGCGACAGGATGGAGATTATCGACTTCTCTGGCTATGTCATGGAGGAGAAGGTGCAGATAGCACGGCGTCACCTGTTGCCGCGAATCATGAAGGAGAATGTCCTCGACGGTCGCAAGACACGCTTCAGCGAGGATATCATCGCCACTATCGTCGACGACTACACCCGCGAGGGTGGTGTGCGTCAGCTCGAGAAGCAGCTCGCCAAGATTGTACGCCACCGTGTGGTGATGCAGGAGATGGGCGAGAAGGCCCCCGCCAGCGTCAGCGTCGCCGAGGTGCGCAGTGTGCTGGGCTTGCCCATACACAACAGCGAACGCCGTCAGCGTCAGCCTCGCGAGGGTGTGGTGACGGGCCTTGCATGGACGCCTGTCGGCGGCGAGATACTCTTCATCGAGTCGTCGCTCTCGCATGGCAAGGGCACCATCACGATGACCGGCAACCTGGGCGACGTGATGAAAGAGTCGGCCACGCTGGCATTCGAATACCTCAAGTCCAACTGTCGCCGCTTCGGCATCGATGGCGATGCTATCGACAAGAGCAACCTGCACATCCATGTGCCCGAGGGCGCCACACCGAAAGACGGTCCGTCGGCCGGCATCACCATGTTCGTGGCTATGGTGTCGGTGTTCACACACCGGTGTGTGTTGCCCAACGTGGCTATGACTGGCGAGATAACGCTGCGTGGCGACGTGACACCCATCGGCGGTGTCAAGGAGAAGCTGCTGGCCGCCAAGCGTGCCGGCATAACCGACATCATCCTCTGCGAGGACAACCGTCGCGACGTGGAGGACATCGAGGCCCGCTACCTCGAAGGACTGGAATTCCATTATATCAGTCGGATGGACGAGGCGTTGCCGCTGGCGTTGCAGGGTTGCGAAGAAACCAACGTTTT
>FLNX01000037.1_pt1 | contig 18459 bp, 17 predicted proteins | sample 1140341 | NCBI WGS metagenome assembly FLNX01 (sample SAMEA3878208, study PRJEB12797) | bioreactor metagenome | biome: Moose rumen | place: Sweden | collected 2011-10
TTTTTTCGGCCCCGTCCGGAAAAATAATTTCCTCCGCGCAGCAGGGTCGCCGACGGCGTGGGATGACGAAGGAGGCGCGATGCCGGGGCGGAGGGAAAAGCCGACGGCGAGGCGTGGGGTGACGAAGGAAGTGCGGAGCGGGGAAATTGGTTTTTTCGGCCCCGTCCGGAAAAATAATTTCCTCCGCGCAGCAGGGTCGCCGACGGCGTGGGATGACGAAGGAGGCGCGATGCCGGGGCGGAGGGAAAAGCCGACGGCGAGGCGTGGGGTGACGAAGGAAGTGCGGAGCGGGGAAATTGGTTTTTTCGGCCCCGTCCGGAAAAATAATTTCCTCCGCGCAGCAGGGTCGCCGACGGCGTGGGGTGACGAAGGAGGCGCGATGCCGGGGCGGAGGGAAAAGTCGGCAGCGGGGCGTGGGGTGACGAAGGAAGTGCGGAGCGGGGAAATTGGTTTTTTCGGCCCTGTCCGGAAAAATAATTTCCTCCGCGAAGCAGGGTCGCCGACGGCGTGTGTAGGCGACGGATGGCGGCGGAAAGGGGTCCGCCGGGGCCACAAACAAACCGCCGGCCGAGGGGAACAAAAAAACCGCACGGGAGTCCGTGCGGCTTTTTCTAGAGTCAGCGGGAGACTACTCTCCGCCGGGCTTACGCGCTGCGTACATAATCTTAAGTGCAGAGCAGCGGCGCAGCTCCTGTTTTACGTCGGAAACGATACCCATGCGGACATCCTGGTCCACACGAAGGTTCACAGTCATAAGGGAACGGTCTGCTTCAGACATGGCATCACGCTCAGCGGCGATGAAGTCACGGATGTCGTCGATTGTCTTGAAAGAGTCGTTGAGCTGAATACGGGCATCAGTACCATACATACCCTGGAGGTGCCTCACAGGAGTACCGATGTTGATGTTAGCAGCAAGGTCCTTTCTTTCAAGCTTTGCAACCTCCGAGGCCTGGGGAAGCTGGACCATAACTTTGTTCTCAGTTTCCCTCAGCTGGGTTGTAACCATGAAGAAGAACAGGAGCATGAAGACGATATCGGAAAGGGAACCCGAAGAGATGCCGGGAACGTCCTTTTTACTGTTTGATCCACCGAATTTACTCATATCTGAATCCTCCTGTTATCTTTTTTTACCGATGTCCTTAGGCTCTGCCTCGGAAATGTTCTGAGGGACGGCCTTCTTGACAATGTTCTGCTGATCCTCATCAAGGGCGTGGAACCGCTTGCCGAATTCCCTCATCGAGAATTCGTCACGGAGTTCGTTAACCGCCTTCACAAGTTCGTTCTGGACTGCGATGTATGCCTGGTAACTGGTACCACGGTCATTCTGCAGGGAGATAACGCCCTTGGAAACCAAGTAGGTCTTTCCTTCGATTTCCTTCTCCTCCTTTTCAGGAAGTGCAGGGTCATTCGAAGGATTGGAGAGGAACTCCTTCATTTTGTCCTTGAGGAAGCTAATGTCCATGGCCTCGTTACCGGCAAACAGTTTGTCAGCTGAATTGATTCGCACAATGACGATATTACGCCTGTTAACCTGCTGGTCCTGAGCCTTTTCCGAATCCGGAATAGGGGGAAGACGACGCTGCAGACCCGACTGATCGCCCATGGTGGTCGTCATCAGGAAGTAGCAAAGCAGGAGGAATGCAATATCCGCCGTGGAGCTGGAGTTGATTGCAGGTGTTTTTTTCTTGCCCATGGATTATGCTTTTTTACCCTTGATGGAAGAGACTATCTCACCCACAATGATGGCAAGCACAGCAGCACCGCCAAGGATGTAGGTAAGGTTAAGGACCGTTTCTGTGAGCAGCAGATCGCCATCGGAAACAACCTTGTCATAATTGAGAGGCTGTGTTCCGGGGGCGAGCAGGACTGCAATCCCGATGACTGCGGCGGCGCCGACTGCGACAATCGCTGCGGTCACAAGGAACTTCGGATTCACCATTGCCCGGGTGACGAGCGCGAATCCGAAAATGGAGACGAGGGCGATGCCGATCATAATGTAAGTCCACGTGAGCAGCGCGGTAACGGTTCCGTTATCCTCCTGGCCCAGCTGAGGCCAGCCTTTAACGAATCCATAGACCACGAAGCACACACTTACAAGAAGCAGCGCCAGCGACAGCCATTTGAATATCTTTGCGTATAACTGTTTTTCCATTTTTATATTATTGCTGGATTGTTCTTTCTACTTTACCGGGGCTTACTTTGCCTGCTTGGTGAGGGTATCAACGAAGCGGATGGAAGCGTCCTCCATATCGATGGTAAGGTTATCGATCTTAGCGAGGATGTAGTTGTAGAAAACCTGAAGGATCATAGCGACGATAAGACCACCGACGGTGGTGATAAGGGCGACCTTCATACCTCCTGCGACAATGTTAGGGGAGATGTCACCAGCGGACTGGATAGCATCAAAAGCCTGGATCATACCGATAACGGTTCCAAGGAATCCGAGTGAAGGTGCAAGGGCGATGAACAGGGAAATCCAGCTCAGGCCGCTCTCCATGAGACTCATCTGGACAGAGCCGTAGGAAACTATTGTCTTCTCCACAACATCAAGACCCTGGTCCATACGGAGGAGGCCCTGATAGAATATGCTTGCCACCGGGCCGCGGGTGTTGCGGCAGACCTCCTTTGCAGCCTCGACTCCGCCGTTTGCGAGAGCCTCTTCAACTGCGTTGAGGAGCTTTGTGGTGTTGGTTCTGGAGAATGCCAGATACAGGATCCTCTCGATGGAGAGAGCAAGACCGAGGATAAGGCAGACGAGAACGAGTGACATAAAGCCTGCGCCGCCCTCGATGAACTTTGTCTTGAGCGCCTGGTTGAGGGGAACGTCATTGGTGGTGTCGAAAGGATTCACCTCTGCGGGTTCCTCTGCTGCGGGAGCTGCTACCTCTTCAGCTGCGGGAGCTGCATCGTCTGCATCCTGGGCGAAAGCGGCATTTGCGGAGAAGGTCATAAGACCTGCAACTGCCAAAAACAGGAAAAACTTTTTCATAATTGTTTTTGAGAAGTTAGTGTATTAAAATAGATTTAGAATAGTTCCCATATATTTCGGTGCAATTTAGCAAAAATATTTCAATCGACAATAATTTCTCCCCTTAAATTGCTTCCGAGGCTTCTTTTCACGTCAGAGTTATCGGGATACATTCCCATCAGGACAAACAGTTTTGCGAGTGCAGCCTCCGTGGTTGAATCGAATCCGGACACGACGCCAGCCTCCAGAAGGGACCTTCCGGTCGCATAGATGTTCATGTCAACGCGGCCGCTGGGGCATTGGGTGACATTAAGGAGGATCTTTCCGGAAGCGGCGGCTTCCTTCACCATCCGGGGGAACCATCCCACGGACGGGGCATTGCCGGAACCGTAGGTCTCCAGGATAACGGCCCTTGTCCCCTTTCCGGAGAGAATCGACCCGACAACCTCCGGTGTTATTCCGGGATGGATCTTCAGGATGGACACGGAGGTATCCAGTTCCGTATGGACCCGGAGGGGTTCGGGCGAAGGGCGGCGGATTATGTCGCGGTTGTAGCGTATGTTGATCCCGGCCTCCGCAAGGGGCGGGAAATTCGGGGTCTGGAAGGCGCTGAAGGCGTCTGAGCTCATCTTCGTCGTGCGGTTTCCCCTCATCAGCATCGAATTGAAGAAGATGCACACTTCCGGGACCATCGCATTCCCCTCCGGATCCTTTGCCGCAGCGATCTCAACGGCGGAGACAAGGTTTTCACGGCCGTCAGTCCGGGGCCGTCCGACAGGAAGCTGGCTTCCGGTGAAAATAACCGGTTTGGAGAGGTTCTCCAGCATAAAGCTCAGGGCCGATGCCGAATACGCCATGGTATCCGTACCGTGAAGGATGACAAAACCGTCGTAGGAATCGTACTTCTCCTTGATAAGCCTTGCCAGACTGACCCACAGGGACGGGTCCACGTCAGAAGAGTCTATCAGCGGATCGAAGGAGAAGGTATCTATCTTCACGGCGAATTTCCTCACCTCCGGAACAGCTTCCATTATTCCGGAGAAATCGAAGGGGCGGAGGGCACGGGAGGACGGATCCTCGGTCATGCCGATGGTACCGCCGGTGTAAATCAGCAGGATGGATGAATCAGCTGTCATATTCGGAACAAGTTTTCAGCGTTCGATGTGGTTACTGCCTCCACTTCGCAGAGAGGGACGTTTTTCAGTTCCGCGAGCTTTTCTGCTATCAGCGGAATATATGAACTCTCGTTCCGCTCGCCCCTGTAAGGGACCGGAGCAAGATACGGAGCATCAGTTTCAAGAACTATTTTCTCAAGGGGAATCTTTTTCACCGTCTCCTGCAAAGAAGCCTTCCGGAAGGTCACCACCCCTCCGATTCCGACGGAAAAATCCCCATAGCGGTTAACCCTTTCGAAGATTTCCGCACTTCCGGAAAAACAGTGCAGATTACCTCTCAGACCAAGGTGACGGCACTCCCCCAGAACGCCGATAAAATCCTCCCACGCATCCCTCAGATGGATATTAACAGGAAGATTCCATTTGGAGGCGAGCTCGAACTGGACTTCGAGCGCCCGCTTCTGCTCCAGGGCGAATTCCTTCCCCTCGTGATAATCAAGGCCTATCTCCCCGACCGCGACGACTCCCCTTTCCTTATAAGGAATCATCAATTCGATCTCTTTTTCCCAGTCCTTGCCCACCGAGCCCGGATACAGGCCCAACATCGGAAACAGCACCCCGGGATGACGCTCCACTATCCCGAACATGGAATCACGTTCAGACGAATCGATGTCCGCGTGGAGCATCTTGCCCACACCGGCAGAGACAGCACGCCTTATGGCATCGTCCGCCTCAGGAAGAAGGCGGGGATCGTTGAAATGACAGTGAGTGTCTATGAACATAGCACAAAAATAACGATTATCTCGCAATTATGGAATATCTCCCGAGCAAATCTGCCTTGACGAATCCGTCGCCCTCGAGAGTCGCCGTCAGCGAAGCGACGCTCGCATAAGGAAGGCCCATGTTACGGCACAGTTCATCAGCATTGATCCCCCGGTTGGCGGAAATCAGCTCCGCGCACGCAACAATCTGCTCAACATCCGGATGAAGGGCGTACGTCCTCCGGACGATATCCCGGAATACCGGGCTCTTCCCCCTCCTTGGAAGCTTCAGACCAATCCTTCCCACAAGATCGTAAGGGTCCGTGATAATCTCCGCCATACTGAAGCGGATAAGGGAGTTGCAGCCTTCCGAACGGACGTCATCCGCTTTCCCGGGAAGCGCGTACACGTCCCGGCAGTATTCATTGGCATACCTCGCCGTAAGGAGCGATCCCCCTTTTTTTCTCGACTCCGTTACGATGACAGCGCGGCTCAGACCTGCGATTATCCTGTTCCGTCGCATAAAATTCAGCGCAACCGGAGCCGTCCCCGGGGGATAGTCGGTCACAAGGGCGCAAAGTGGCGTTGTAGCCATCTTTTCCGCCGTCCGGGAATGCTGCCACGGGTAAACGGTATCCACTCCCGTAGCCATAACCCCCACCGTGGGCACTCCCCTTTCCAGCGCAGCCTCATGGGCTATGATATCCGCGCCGAAGGCGAGGCCGCTGACCACGACCGGCGGCGTTTCCGTTTCCGTCAGCGCCAGCGTCAGTTTCCTTGTCCATTCCTTTCCGTACGGACTCAGGTCCCTGGTCCCCACTACGGCGACTCCGGTCCTCATTTCGAACACCTCCGACGGGCTGCTCACGGACCGGAAGAATATTCCAAGCGGTGCGTCGGGACATTCCAGAAGCAGCGAGGGATAGTCGTCATCCTCCTGCGTAATGAACCTCGCGCCGCAGGCTGCCGCCTTCCCGAGGTCTTTCTCCGCCTTTTCCAAAGCTGATATCCCGATCTGCCCTGTGAGAGCCCGGTTCCCTGGAACGCACTCATCTATCTCTTCCGGAGAGGCTCCGAACACCGCCTCCGCGGTTCCGAACCAGTCCACAAGTTTCCTCCCCTCCACCGGATTATAGCCCATAACAGTGTTGAGCGCGCACATACATACCTTGTCAGCAAAATCTTTCATAGCTTTTTTCCCGTAAAGATATGGTGTCCGGGAATAATAAAACACAGCTCCGAGGGTTCCGAAGCTGTGGTCTTACAACTATTTTTACGTTTCTTGCCGTTTTATCTTTTTTTTGTCTTTCTACTGGGCGAGGAACTGGTAAATGATGTATCCGTTCTGTCTGGAGGAGGCATCCCTTCGGATGTCGAAGCGGGAGCGGCGGGCTGCGGAAATCGCAAATTCCCGGAGGCGGGCATCCTTCGATGAAGCGGACTCATCAATCTTCGCATCGACTACCGTCCCCTGCGTATTCACCGTTATAATCACCTTTACGACGCCGCCGTAATACCCCTTGTAAGCCGGTACGGGAAGGGATGCCGCCCTTCTTCCCGTAAGTTCCCAGCTCAGTACCGAAGGGCCGCTGTATGGCTTGTCGTCACCGGACTTTTCGCGGGAGCGGTCCTGCTGCTTCGTAAACGGGTCTATGTAGTCCTCCTCTTCCGGAAGGCCCTTCCCGTTACGAAGGTCCTCGGCGAGGCGCTCGGCATCACGATAGAGCTTTTCCGCGTCCGTGTTCCTGTCGTCTTTCAGGGAAGACCTGTCTACGGTAACATTCTTCGGAGCCTCCGCAAGTCCCGCGGCTGCTATCATCTCCTCCAGCTTTTCGAGCGCTCCGGTCCGGAGATCCTCCTGCTTTTCCTTCCTCTCCTTTTCTTCCTGCTTTGAGAAATCGAGCACGAACGAATTCTCCTTCTGAATCGTATATCCTATCTGCGCGGCCAATAAGACGATTATCACCGCCAGATGTATACTTGCGGTGACAATGATTCCTGATACCTTGTCCGGAGATAGTTTACGCATTCTTCGAAAAGGGATTATTTTTTCTTTTTCCTTCGTTTTGCCTGTTTCAGAGCCTGGTCGACAGTAGTTGTGAGGACGTCGATCGCTACCTTGTTGTGGCCTCCCTGAGGGACGATGATGTCCGCATAGCGCTTGGAAGGTTCTATGAACTGAAGGTGCATAGGCTTTACCGTCTCGCAGTAATGGTCTATGGCCATCTGGACGTCCCTTCCACGCTCTGCCACGTCACGGACGATGATTCTCATAAGGCGGTCGTCGTCGTCCGCATCCACGAATATCTTGATGTTCATCTGGTCCCGGAGTTCCTTGCAAGTGAAGATCAGGATGCCTTCCACGATGATTACGTCCGCGGGCTCCACGGTGACAGTCTCTGTCTGGGAACGGGAGCAGGTGATGTAGGAATAGACCGGCTGCTCGATGGTCTTTCCTGCCTTGAGCTCACGGATTTGCTGGCACATCAGTTTCCAGTCGATTGCATCCGGATGGTCGAAGTTGATCTTGTGGCGCTCTTCCATCGGCAGATGACTGGAGTCCTTGTAGTAGGAGTCCTGGGGAATCACGACGACACGGCCCTCAAGCTGGGTCGTGATGGTCTTCACAACGGTGGTCTTACCTGAACCGGATCCTCCGGCTATACCAATGACTAACATATTCGGGGATTAAAATTCTGCGTTTTTCGGGGTACGGGGGAACGGGATGACGTCACGGATGTTGGACATTCCTGTGACAAACAGAAGCAGGCGCTCGAATCCGAGGCCGAATCCGCTGTGGGGAACGCTTCCGTAACGGCGGGTGTCGATATACCACTCGAGGTTCTTGCGGGACATTCCAAGTTCGTCGATTCGGGCCTCAAGCTTCTCAAGGGACGCCTCACGCTCGCTTCCACCGATGATTTCGCCGATTTTCGGGAAAAGGACGTCCATTCCGCGGACTGTCTTCCCGTCCTCGTTCTGCTTCATATAGAAGGCCTTGATATCCTTCGGGAAGTCGATGAGGATAACGGGCTTACGGAAGTACTTTTCCACGAGGTAACGTTCGTGCTCGCTCTGGAAGTCCGTTCCCCAGTGAACGGGATACTCGAACTTCACGCCGTCCGCAATTGCCTTCTCAAGGATTTCCACAGCCTCCGTATAAGTAACCCTCTGGAAGGGGATGCCAAGGACGCTCTGCATACGCTCTATGAGACCGTCATCATACTTGTCGTTAAGGAAGCGGAGATCGTCCATGCAGTTGTCGAGCGCATACTGGACAAGGTATTTGACAAACTCTTCGGCGAGTTCCATATCGTCCACGATGTCGTAGAATGCCATTTCGGGCTCAATCATCCAGAACTCCGCAAGGTGGCGCGGGGTATTGGAATTCTCAGCCCTGAAGGTAGGACCGAAGGTATATATCTCGCCCACGGCAGTCGCGCCCAGTTCACCTTCCAGCTGACCGGAAACGGTCAGGGAAGTCTTCTTTCCGAAGAAATCTTTCGAAAAGTCCACATTTCCCTTCTTGTCAAGGGGGATGTTCTTAAGGTCCAGGGTCGTGACCTGGAACATATCGCCTGCCCCCTCTGCATCGGATTCAGTGATAAGCGGGGTATGCAGATAGACGAATCCCTTCTCGTTGAAAAACTTATGGATAGCGAACGCCATGGCGTTACGGATTCTCAGAACGGCGCCGAAGGTATTGGTCCTGAGCCTCATATGGGCTACGGACCTGAGATACTCGAGGGTCGTATCCTTCTTCTGGAGGGGGAACCGCATAGGGTCGCACTCTCCGAGCACTTCGATTTCGGAGGCCTGGATTTCCACCGCCTGGCCGCTGCCGACAGATTCGACAAGCTGTCCCCTGACGGCGAGCGAGGCTCCCGTCGTAACACGGCGGAGGGTATCCTCGTCGATTACCGCGGTATCTGCAACGACCTGGATATTATTAATCGTTGACCCGTCGTTAAGGGCGATGAATTTGATCTGCTTGTTGCCTCGTTTTGTCCTTACCCATCCTTTTGCGAGTACCTCCACGCCCGGAGCTGAAGCGAGGAGCTGTTTGATTTTTGTCCTTTTCACCATATCTTCAATAATTCTTTGCTAGCGTATGAGTTTTCACGTCTTCCCAGCGGTAGTAGGGGCCGCTGTAACTTCCAAGGCCGCTGAGGTATGCCTCTTTCTCGTTGTAGAGGAACTTCACCAGGACCTCACCCTTCCTGTTCCGGTAGAATATCATCTGGAGGTTCGAAGCGAACGGAATCCGCTGGGGGCCGAACCACACGTCCCTGGCCTCGGTGGCCGTCAGCCTGTCGCCGACGCCCTCTATCCCGAGATATCCGACAAGGCCCATAAGCCCGTAATCGTGGCCGAACCGAAGGTCAGCGGCGTATGTACCTTTCTGGATAACCTCATCGGCCTTGCCTATAATATCCATCACAAGGGGCTTTCCCCCTGGCATTCTGTTATCGCCGTATTCGGCGGAATTGTTCTGGCGGAGAAACATCTCCACGCTGTAGTAAGTGCAGAAATCATACACGACCTCGAAAGGGAAATGACGGAACGGGGACGGTGTCATCTCAAAAGCGTCCGCAGTACGGGCGACGTGAAGGAGGCGCTCCTGAAAACCCCTTGGGCTCTGAATATCCTTCCTTGCAGCCTCAGGATCCTTGAAAAGGGTTGAGAGGATAGTCGTAGTATCGGGATTGAAACTGTCCCGGAGTTCCTTGAGCTCCTTCTCGGATTCCTTCCAGGCCCACGGGGTCGCATCCGAAGAAATGTACTTCTGGAGCGTCTCGCCGGAATCCCAGTAGAAGTCGAGCTTCGGGCAGAGCTTGGAAAGACGGCTCGTAAAGCCCGTCATCGAGATAATGCAGCGGGGAGCGACGGAGGAGATGGCGCGGATCCGGTGATTTCCCCTTGTGAAGACGCGCCGGTAGCGCTTGAACATTCTCCGGGCGATTTGCTCGTGCTCACGCGCGCCCTTCGGGGTAAGCCGCCCGTTCATTCCGTTGTGGTTTGCAATGACGGTGAGGGTTTCTCCGAGGAATTCCTCGCCTTCCGCGGTGAGGTTACCCTCAGCCTTTGCCTTTTCAAGGATATCCCTCACTTCCGCATAAGACTCAGCCCACCAATCAGACCTGGAGCCGTGCCGGCCGTAGTGACTGATATAGAAGGGTTTGAAGCCTCTTGGCGCCTTTGTGTCGGAAACGGGGTCAAACTCATAGGAATGAGTACTTACGCCTGCGCGGGAAAGGTCTTCCCTTAGGAGGCGCGCAAACTCCGGATTCTCCCTGTGCTGGGAGAAAGCAGTCCCGCAAAGGGCGGCCGCAAGGAATAAGATTGTAATCAGTCGCTTCATAGTACTACGGTCACTGTATTGTCAACCGGCAGATAATACTTGTAAAAAGCGTTGTCGCCGAGTTTTGAATATCTTGCCACAAGGGCGTTGATCTGGGGCTCGAGATAAGGAAGGGTTTCCTTCCACTCCTTCTCGGAAGCCTTGATTCCGTCCTTTGAAAGAGCGAACTCGCGAAACTGCGAGGCAAGGGAAACTTCCCTGAGGAAACGGTCCATCTCCTCGAAGGAATCTATCGAAAGCAGCCTGTCGCGGTATTTGTCGAACATCGAAGAGGCGAATCTCATCTGGGTCGTCTTCCGGTTGCAGGCGACGAAAAAGGGCGTTGCCCTCGTCGTATCCAGGGGGACGAACACGTCCGGCATTATGCCGCCGCCTCCATAGACGACGCGCCCGGACCGGGTATGATGGACATCGCTGGTATCGAGCTTTACGCTGTCAGCGGAGAATACCTCCCCGTCCATATAGCGGTTGTATATGTCGTAGTCGTAATTATCGTAGGGTTTCTGGATGCATCGGCCCGAAGGGGTGTAGTAACGGGCGACGGTAAGGCGGATTCCGGAGCCGTCGATGAAATCGAGAGGTTCCTGGACCAGTCCCTTTCCGAAGGAACGGCGACCGGCGATGACTCCCCTGTCGTTATCCTGGATAGCTCCGGCGAATATCTCGGAGGAGGAGGCGGAATTCTCGCTTATGAGGACCGTAACCGGAATGTCCCGGAGAGAGCCGGAGCCGTCAGCCCGGTAAACTTCCTTTTTGCGGTGAAGCCCCTTCAGGTACACTATCGTATCTCCCCTCTCGAGGAATTCATTGGACAGGAGAAGGGCCTGGTTCAAATACCCTCCGTTATTGTCCCTGAGGTCTATGACGAGGCGCTTCATTCCCGAATTGAGAAGGGTTGAGGCTGCGCTTGTAAACTCAGAATAGGTCGTGCTGGAGAACTTCGAGACACGGACAAATCCGGTAGTGTCATTCACCATAAACGCGGCATCTACGCTGTGAAGGGGTATTTTCCCACGGGTGATGTCGAAAGGAATAATCTCAGAATTACGTTTTACCGTTACGAGGACCTTGGTCCCGGAAGGTCCCTTCATACGGCGCACCATACTGTCCTGGGGGAAGCCCACACCGGCTATAACCTTGTCGTCAACCTTCAGGAGGCGGTCTCCGGGCTGGAGTCCGGCCTTTTCGGCAGGGCCGCCGGAGATAACCTCGAGGACGATGGCGGTATCCGCAGGCACATTGAACTGGATGCCTATCCCTTCGAAATTCGCGGCAAGCTCTTCCTGGGCTTCAGTGTGCTTTACGGGGGGAAGATATGTAGAATGGGGGTCAAGGCTCGAGAGCGCTGCGGCAACGGCAGCGTCCGTCATTCCGTTGACATCGATGGTGTCAACGTAGTTGTCTCCGACAAAGCCAAGGATATAGTTCAGCTTGTACCAGTCCCCGTAACGCGCCTCCACGATGTGACGACTCGCGCGGTAGCGTGTGACCGTAACGGTAAGGAGAACCCCGAGGACCACCCCGAGGAGGACCTCAACTATCCTTAGTATGACCCCGTCCCTTTTCATCAGAGGTCCACTTTTTCCACTTCAATCCCGGCCCTTCTGAGGAGGTCCACTCCGTCAGTGAGACGGTATTCGTCCGAATAGACCACACGCTTGATTCCGGACTGGATGATGAGTTTGGAGCACTCGAGGCAGGGGGACGCCGTGACATAGAGGGTCGCGCCGTCGCTGCTGTTCCCGGACTTGGCGACCTTTGTGATCGCATTAGCCTCCGCGTGAAGGACGTAAGGCTTTGTCACACCATCTTCCTCACACACATTCTCGAACCCGGAAGGGGTTCCGTTATATCCGTCGGAAATAATCATCCTGTCCTTGACCAGAAGGGCTCCCACCTGACGTCTCTTGCAGTAGGAATTCTTTGCCCATACGGATGCCATCTCCAGGTAGCTGCGGTCGAATTTTTCCATTTATCTCTGATACAGGTAACGTTTGATGCTTTTCTTGGGGGTACGCTCGAAATCCTCTGGCATGAACTCGATCTTACGGATCTTGGCGTAGTTGGGAATCTCCTGATTGATCGCAGGAAGGGCTTCCTGAATGCGTTTTTTCAGGTCCTCCACGGTCATTCCGTCGAGTTCCGCCTGATGATAGTCCGGATAGATCAGGGCGGTAAGTCCGCCGTCATCCTCAATTACGAGCGAATCCACTACGTACGTCGCGGTATTTATCACCGCCTCGATTTCTTCCGGATAGATGTTCTGACCGGACGGGCCGAGTATCATGCACTTCGATCGCCCGCGGAGGAAGAGATATCCGTCGGAATCGAGTACGCCCATATCGCCGGTTTTGAACCAGCCGTCCTCTGTGAAAGCCTCACGGGTAGCATCCTCGTTGCGGTAATAACCAAGGCAGACGTTGGGGCCGGAAACCTGGACCTCGCCGGGGATATTCATAGGATCCGGGGAGTCTATCCGGATCTTCATCCCGAGGGCTGCGCGTCCGGCGGAACCTACCTTTACTTTGTCCCAATGGGCATAGCCTATGATAGGGGCACATTCTGTCATTCCATAGCCCACAGTGTAGTGGAAGCCGATCCGGTGAAGGAATTTCTCGACTTCGGGATTGAATGCGGCACCGCCCAGGATGACTTCCTCGAACTTTCCTCCGAAGGAGCTAGTCAGTTCCTGGCAGAAGCGCCTTTCGATGACCTTGTCCACGATGGGGATTGCCATCAGGTACTTGTTCTTGTCGATTATGGGCTTCAGCTTTGACTTGTAAACCTTCTCGATAATGAGGGGGACGGCGATAATGATGTCCGGTTTGATCTCCGCAAAAGCCTTCATTATGATCTTGGGGCTCGGGGCGCGGGTAAGGAAATGGACGTGCATCCCTATCGTCATCTCGAACAGGAACTCGAACATCATTCCGTACATATGGGCGGTAGGAAGCATCGAGACTACGTTCATTCCGGCCTTCAGCATAGGACAGGCATCTTCAGCGGCGAAGTGTATATTGGAGTATAGCGCCCTGTAGGGAATCATCACTCCCTTTGAGAAGCCGGAGGTTCCGGAAGTGTAGTTGATGATGGCAAGTTCTTCGGGAGAGTCTTCGTAGTAGCTGACGTCCTCGGGCTCGAACCCCTTCGGGTACTTTCTTCCGAATATCTCGTTCAGGCGCGCCCGCGCCCGGGAAATCCCGTCAGAGTTGCAGTAGAGCACCTTTAGCGTATTAATCTGGATGATAGCGGCTATGGCAGGCATCTCATCAGGATTAAGCCCTTCCCATATAACCTCATCGACAAAAAGGACTCTGGCCTCTGAGTGATTGACAAGATAATGGATATTACCGGACTTGAATTCGTGAAGGATGGGTACGGCGACCGCCCCATATGTAATGGCTGAGAGAAAGCTTACGCCCCAGTTTGCCTGGTTGCGTGAACAAACGGCGATTTTGTCTCCTTTCTTAAGGCCGCATATCTCATATGCCGCGTGAAGCATCGCGACCCTTGTTGCGACGTCTCTATAGAAGAGGGTAACGCCCTGATAATTGCTCAGGGCGGGAAGATCCCAGTTCTTTCGGAAGCTCTCTTCAAGGATTTTATTTACGGACTTGAACTCCATCGGGTATAGGTTTTCGGTTTTATTTCAATTTTATAGTGCGCGTCTTTCCGTCATAGCAGACCACGGTCACGGACTGACCTGATACGTTCACAGGGGAATCCGCCTTGATCATCTTTCCGCCCATATCCGTCGTGAGCGGTTCCCCGCCGTCAAAAGGATAGATAAGGGTTCGGATCGACGTCCTGACGACCCAGTAATTCTTTCCGGACACTTCCAGGAGTTCAGGAAGAGCCTTCACGGTCTCCTCCACCTTGATGTCCTTCCATCCGGAAGGCCTCTGTCCGTGGAGATTGTATCTGGCTATGGTATTGTCGCTGTGCAGCACGGTCACGGAGTAACCATGGGCCCCGGAGAAATCGTATACCGAAGGGCCCAGACGGACCTCCTTCCGGAGATTCACCGGGAATCCGCTCACAAAGCGCCCGAGCCTGTCTATAAGGTATAGAGACTCCCCTGCCGCGAACAGCCACTGTATCTTTCCGTTGTTGTAATAGTCGATGTCTGTCACGTATCCCGCGATTTTCTTCTTGAACGGGATACCCCAGACGCCCGCTCCCTTTTCATCCTTCAGGCACAGGGAAAGCTGGGAATTCTGGTAGAATGTATTCTTGGTGCCGGTTCCGCTGTTGGTGACGGTCCACGGGCCTTCGGGGACGACGACGGTTGTGTCGCGGTCCTGCATCCGGATATTGTCGCCCTTCTGGGCCTTTTTCTCAAGCGAGGCGGTCCACGATGCCGATGCCGGCTTGACCTGCATTACGAAGGGTGCGTATGCGGCGCCGTGGACAAAGTCCTTTACCGCAGCGGAAAAAGACTTCGAAAAGACCCTGTCCGCCTCCGCCGGGCTGTCGCTCAGAGAGGCGTAGACTACCGTTCCGCTGCCGGAGGATACGCCTGAATCAGACATCCTCTTCGAGAGGGTATAGCCGGGGAAATCAGCGGAAAGCAGCGCCTGGAGTACATTTCCGGGCCCATAGGCGAGCCAGTGTGGCGCGACGGCGGCTTCAAGCGAATCCGTCACGGAGAAGTACGGCCCGAAAAGGGATGCGACCGCGCCGGGATTCCCGTTATTTGCCGGAGCGGAGGAAACCTGAAGCGTCTTTTCCGTCCTGACAAGGACCAGCTCGCGGGATTCCCCTGCGAGATCGAAAGAAGCCTTCACGATTTCGCGGGGTTTCAGGGATGAGGCCCATTCCAGGGCTTTTTGAGCGGGCTTAACTTTTTTCCACGCAGTCCTTGCAGCTACATAAGCGTTGTAATCTTCAAAGGAAACCGACACCGCGAAATCGCAGTAGTATGGAAGGATTTCACCATAGAGGTTAGAATCCGGCTTCACCGAGGAGAAGGCCTTTAGGAAACTCTCGTCGTCACGTCCGGAGAATGAGCCTGAAAGGCTGATCTGCTCCGCGGAAGCTTTTTCCACCCTCAGGGCGGACCAGTTTCCAAGTGACTTTACGAATTCTGTCCTGGAATTCATCCGGGCAGAAGCGTAGACCTGGATAAGCTTGGATGCGTGACGGTTCGAAAGGAATATCGAAACGGGGGCGGCGCTGCCCTGAAGGGCGGCGAGGTCTTTGTCTCCGGAAAGGCCGGAGCCGGAATCTATGTGCCTTGTGCAGGAGCTTACGAGGGTCTGGGAAGAGGACACGATAAGGCATCCTCTGTAGAAGGACGCTTTGAACCCCTTCTTTTCCGCCGATTCCATAAGAGGAGCCACCGCTGTGGAATCCGAGCCGGTAACATCAGCGACAAGAAGAGGGACCAGCGATCCGTTGTTGTGGAGGGAGACAGCCGTGCGGCGGCCGCTCCTAAGGGTTTCCCCGAGAAACTCCCTGAGTCCCGGAGAGGAAGGGGTAAGGAATGCGGCAAGAAGCCCGGAAGGGTCTTCCGCCACATTCCTCGAAGCGTTTGAATCATTGAATACAGCGAGAGCCACCGCATCCGAAGGGATCGCCCTCATAAGGATGTCCTGGGATTTCTCCTCAGCCGCGGGGAGTTCCGCTTCCCTGTAGAGGCGGCTGACCGCGAACGCTATGCCCGAGAGCATAAGTGCCAGGGCAACCATCGATATTACTATTGCTTTCCGGTCCATCTCCCGCTGTTTTCAGTTATTTACTTTACGAAGGCGACTGCCTCTGCGATGGAATTCAGTTTCACATCGACAGAGTCCGCACGCGAGGCGAGGACGCAGGGAACCTTGGTCCCGACGAGCATTCCGGCCTGACGGACGCCGTCGCAGAGTTTTGTATTGGTCTTCCAGAATACGTTCGCGGACTCTATGTTCGGGAACAGGAGGCAGTCAGCATCTCCTGCAACGGGGCTGACAAGCTTTTTGATCCGGACGGATTCTTCGTCAATTGCGACATCCAGCGCAAGCGGGCCGTCACCGATGCATCCCTTGATCTGGCCGCGGTCGCACATCTTTGCAAGCATAGCGCCCTCGATGCAGGCGGGCATAGAGTCGAGCATCTGTTCGGACGCTGCGATGAACGCGATCTTCGGCTTCTCGATACCGAAGGATTGCGCGACCGAGGTGATGTATCCTGCCATCTTGACTTTCTGACGGAAGTCAGGCTGAGGGATAACGGCCATATCGCCGATAAACATAAGTTTGTGATATTTCGGGGTCTCGATGACGCCAACGTGGGAAAGCAGGCCCTTCGGGGGAAGCAGTCCCGTTTCCTTGTTGAGGATGGCGCGGAGGAATTTGTCGGTGGAGCACAGGCCCTTCATAAGGACGTCTCCCTCGCCGTCGTGGACCATACGGACAGCCTCGGCGACAGCCTTCAGCTCATCCTTGATGTCCACCACGGTGAACTTCGCGATGTCAATTCCGGCACCGTCGCAGACCTTCTGCATAAGGTCCACGTCTCCAACGAGCACCGCCTCGATGAATCCGAGGTCAACTGCCTTGGATGCTGCCTCAATGGTGTGGTCATCAACTGCCCATGCAGCGACCATCTTCTTGCATACGCCCTTAGCCTTGAGCTGGGCGAACAGATCGTCAAAAGTCTTAATCATTTCGTATGTGGTTGTTTACAGTTTCCGGACTATGTGCATTGTGTCACGGGCGATGACGAGTTCCTCGTTCGTGCACACTACGGCGGCCTTGACGGCTGAATCCGGAGTGGAAATAATGCTTGTCTCACCGTGGACTTCGTTAGCCTCGTAGTCAACCTTGAGTCCAAGGTATGAGAAACTCTCCAGGACGTGGCGGCGGAGCCTTCCGTTATTCTCTCCGATTCCGCCTGTGAAGACGATAAGATCGACTCCGTTAAGGGCTGCCACGTAAGAGCCCACGTTCTTGATTATATCGTAGGAGTATTTCTTGAGGGCGAGTTTTGCCTTAGGGTCTCCGCCTTCCGCAAGGGCGTCCAATTCACGGCAGTCGGAGGTCTTTCCGCTGATTCCGAGGAATCCGGACTTGCGGTTAAGGATCACGGACATCTCGTCGGGGGTTACTCCGAGCTTGTTTTCGAGATAGATGACTGCGTTCGCGTCGATGTTCCCCACGCGCGTTCCCATCACCATTCCCTCCAGCGGGGAGAAGCCCATCGATGTATCGATGCACTTTCCGTCGCGGATTGCGCATATGGAGCTGCCGGCGCCGAGGTGGCAGGTAATGATCTTGGAATTCTGGAGGTCGATTCCGGCGAGGGCGGCGCCCACTCCGGCAACGTACTGGTGGCTGGTACCATGGGCCCCGTAGCGGCGTACGCGGAATTTCTCGTAGTACTCGTAGGGAAGGCCGTACATATAAGCGTAGGAGGGCATGCTCTGATGGAAGGCGGTGTCGAAGGTGACGACCTGGGGGACCTTCGGAAGGACGTGGGTGATTGCTTCGATACCAAGCAGATGGGCCGGGTTGTGAAGGGGGGCGAAATCCGAACAGAAGGCGATCTTTCCGAGAACGTCCTCATCGACGAGGACGGATCCGGAGAAGAAGTCGCCGCCCTGGACGATGCGGTGGCCCACGGCATCGATGTCCTCAAGGGAGTTCAAGACGCCGGTGACGGGATCCGTAAGGGCCTCGAGGATGAGGGCCATACCCACTTTGTGATCCGGAATGGGAAGGTCCCTGACAATCTTGTCCTTCCCGGAGGGCGCGTACTGAAGGATTCCCGCAGGGAGACCTATTTTTTCCGCAATACCCTTGGCAATGAGGTCGAACTCATTGTCGCTCTGCATGTCGAGGAGCTGATACTTGATCGAGGAGCTGCCGCAATTGATTACCAGTATTTTCATATTGTGTAGTAGGTTTTATCACGTAAACGTACAAAGTTAACAAATATTTCAGTATTTTTACGCACAAAGTTGAGAAAGAAGCTATGAACTCATTTTCTCCGGGTCTCATGGCGCTTTCATTGACATTCACGGCCGGGGCCGCCGCAGGGCTTGCGTTTCCTGTCGGGGCCGGGTATTACGCTTCAGGCGCATTGGCGCTTGTCCTCCCGGGGTTGACTGCAATGGCGCGATACGTATCGCGGGAGGACGGCCGTACCCTGCTCCCGCTGCTTCCCCTGTGCTTTCTCGCCGGCTTCCTCTCGGGGTTCTGTTCCGGCCTTCCGTCACTGTATGGAGGATGGGCTTTGAACGGGGATTTTGGCGGGGGTTTTGGCGGGGGTTTT
>FLNX01000189.1_pt1 | contig 18440 bp, 12 predicted proteins | sample 1140341 | NCBI WGS metagenome assembly FLNX01 (sample SAMEA3878208, study PRJEB12797) | bioreactor metagenome | biome: Moose rumen | place: Sweden | collected 2011-10
TTCTAATTGGCACGCAAATGTACAACCAGTTGCAGCAACGCCAGTGCATCGCCGAGGCTACAGCCAAGGAGCAGCAGTGTCTTGTCGATTATTTTGCCCAACTGCGTCCCAAGCGTTGGCAGGAATGGGAACGGAAATACAAGAACCTCTCCACTGCGCAGTACGTGTTCCTCATCATGCAGGATGACCTTCGTTATGATGACGAGGCCATCGCCTCCATCCTCAACGTGAAGCGCACCTCCGTCCGCAGCATGCGCTCAAGAATAAAAGGAAGGGAGAGGTAACACTTTCTTCCTCATCCTCTACGAAATGGGCATGGACGACAAGGACGTGCGCCGCATCATGGGCATCACCCAAGAGGCCATCCGCTCGACAAGGTATAGGATTCAGCAAGGAGGGAAGAAGTAGAATGCCTTACCTCACGATGTTTGCGGGTCGCCATTTCTCTGGCACTTCGTAACGCTTGGTGCCATCGGTCACCACGTCGGGCATAATAGCATCGCGGAAACGGCGCTCGTTCTTGTACATTAGAACTGGCTTACTGCTATGATGCGTAAGGTTATCCTTCAGGTCGCAACTGAAGTTTGAAGGCGGGAAATAGACCTTGATTCGCTTCTCTGGATATTGCTTTTGAATGAACTCTAAAGGTGGAACAAGGTCGCTGTCGGCACTGACGAGCACAATGGTATCGGTAGCATTAAGCACGCAGTCGGCAATCATTCGCACGGAGATGTTCACATCGGTTTTCTTCTCTTCAGGGCGCGAGATGGCATAATGGCAATTAGGGCACTGTATCTGCTTGTCGAGATACTTGCCGCGCACGATTTCAAAACGGTCGCCATTGATGAGTTTATTGGCATTGAGGAAAGCACTTTGGCGGCTGCTCTTCTCTGGGTTGAGCGGCGAGGCGGTAAAATAGATGACTTTCTCCACTTCCTGTCCTTCACCGAGAAATCCCTGGCATAGTTTCACCATGTCAATCCAATAATAGTCACCCCACTGCGGTTCGTTGCGTTTGGTGCGACGAAGACCGTAGTAGAAGTTCTTGCCTTGCAAGCGAACAAGTTCGAGCGGAATCCGTCAATGTAGAATGTTACGCGTTGTGCCATATTGCCGATGTCTGTATAATAAAAAAGCCGTCCTCAGACGGCCATGTCCATTCAAGAAAGAATGGCGGAGCTTAATAATTTGCTGCAAAGGTAGTCTTTTTTTGTGATACTTCCAAATATTTCGCGCTAAAAGTTAAGGCCGCATTCACTTTTTCTTGTTTTGACTTATAAATTCGAGTGCAAAGGAAATGAATTCCGCCCATCATAAAGACCAATCCCTCCGCTTTCACCTCTATTTATATAGTAGACAAAACCGTGAAGTGTTACATGGAACAGAAGAAATCTTATTCAATCATGGTAATTGTCGCTAAAGTTTTGTACCTTTGCACTCGAAATGGCAGAAAGAGGCATATTGATGACTGCTGAGATCAGGCAGCGAAGAAAGGAAATCAAAGAGGAAGCAAAGGCTCTGCTGGTTGAGCAGGTGCTTTCGCATCCTTATTTCCCGCACGACATCCGCATCAATGTGTCGGGTATCAAGGAGTGGCTGAACCAGCCTCACAAGCACTATGCGGAGAAAAACGAGGCATTGCTACGATTGCCAGAACTGCTGAATGATTCGGAATATCTTGACTCTGTTGCTGACCCCAAGGGACGAGATTATATCGTTGCCAGTCATCTTTTTAAGATCAAGATAGCAGAGGCCGACAGTTGGATTATTGTAAATGAGACCATCTGGAATGAGTTCCTGATTCACAGCGTGTCCGACAATATCCCATATACAAACAAAGAGCAGGACCTCTGAACCCTTCCCTCCGGAACTGCAATCCGACGCGGTATTCTGAAGCCCTGTTGTTTTCTGATGCAAAGATAGGAATAATTCCGATAACTTCCAAATTTTTAGAGAATTATTTTCATTCTGAGGCCAAATATCATCTATTTACACATGCTCCTATACCTTTTCAACTGTACATAAAGTGCTTTTTCTGTCTTGCTCAAGTTGAAGTGCTGGAACATATAAACCCTCCGTTGCATCTGGTTTAATAATGATTATCTTTGGATAACCCATATGCTGTAGCAACGATTCGGTGCTGAGAGAGTTACGCGTCCGTCTGATGATACTGTTTCTGTATCTTTGGGATTAAACAGATTGACAAGCTTTTGGCCGGACCAGTTGATAAAGCCTTCACAATTTACGTTGACGGTGACGGATAGCGTATCAGTATCGTGGTTATTGAGCACGATGATAGCCCCATCTTTCGTACCATTTCCCTGGCGACGGGCTACATAGACATGCTTGGTGATGTCGGCTGGTGATGGGTTTCCCGTTTCGGTCAATACAGCTAAAGAACCACCGAGGTACTGATGGCGGATGTCGATGAGTTGGCGGATGACCTGCTGCAGGTCGGCTGGTGCCGTGACTTCGAGCGACTTGTCGTCCACGTCGTGCTGGGTGACGGCATAGAAGTGGGGATAGAACACGCAGGGCGTTCCCTCGTGAGTGAGGATGTAGGCGTAGGCCATGGCGTAATCCCGGACGAGCCATTTGTCGTGCTCCTTGCCCGTGTCGTGGTTATCGACAAAGGTCACGACGTTGTCGGCGTGAAGGGCAAAGCCTGTGTTGTTGCGAATCATGCCCGCATGGGCCAACTGCGTCATGTCGAACTCGTCGCCCGACTTATTGCACATATCGGTGAGCGTGAACTTCAGGGGAAAGTCGAAGGCATGGACGTCGGCACCACCCTTGGCCACGCTATCAACCCACTCCTTGATATACCGCCCGTCGGCAGCCCAATACTCGCCGACGATGAACGGCTGATGGCCGTCGTGCAAGGGCAGGCCCTTCACCCAACGGCTGACGAACTCCGGCTGCAAGCCGCGCACGAAGTCGAGACGGAAACCGTCGAAGCCAATAGTTCCTTTCAGCCATTTGCCCCAGTCGCAGAGGCGCTGCTGCACCTCCTCGTTGTAGGTGTCGAGGTCGTTGCCGAAGAACTTGGTCCTGGGGCGCAGCACGTCGTCGGTGAAGTCGGTCAGCAAGTCGGTGGCTGACGACGGATGGAAGTGCCCGTAGTGCCATTCGTAGTTGGGTTCGCCCTCGCCCGTGTGCTTGGGGAAGAAAAGGTGTGTGCGAGTGTGCACCACGGAATCCACCCAGCGGATGTCGCTCTCTGGATAAGGTTCGCCACGACCAGCCTTAACATACGCCGTGACGACGGGATTTTCCTCGAAGTTCTCATCCCCTCCGTAGAGGTGATTCAGCACCACATCGGAATAGACATTGATGCCCACGTCGTGCATTGCACCAATCATCCGCTTCAATTCGGCACGACTGCCATAGCGCGTTTCCACACTGCCCTTCTGGTCGTAATTCCCCAGATCATAATGGTCGTATATGCCATAGCCGCTATCCACGATACCCCAATTGCCCTTGGTGGGGATGGGTGTCCACAGGCTGCTGATGCCTGCTGCTTTCAGTTCGGGTGCGATCTCACGCAGATGATCCCACCATGTGCCGTTCTTGGTCTGTTCATCCACGGGCACGTCCCAATAGAACGCCTGCATCATCACATCGTCAAGCAGAGCAGGTTGCTCTTCCTTGACAGAAGAACAACCTGCGAAAGCAACTAAACTAACTAATAATATCCTGTTCATACACTCGTGATTGAAGCCGTGTTGTTGTTCGCATTCAGCACAATCTTATACGTACCAGCACTGACGTGGATGTTCGGACCGTCCTGTGTCAAGGCGTTCAGGTCGCCACCGAGGTTAATCGTCCATGAGGCATCCCAGCGGAACTTGATGTCGCCATCGCTAACTGTAATCGTGGTTGACCACGTATCGGTCTCTGGGTCGTAGTCCATCACCTGGCCTTTGTCCCAGCCGCCAGCCGTAGCGTCGCCGATAACCTCCCAGCCAGTCTTTGCGAGCGAGGCCACCATCTTCTTCGTGTCTGCCGTAATCTTGTAATAGGCACTCTCAGGTATCACGATGTTTGCACCGTCGCCAATCACGAAGTCGGCCTTGGTATGTGCATCGTTCCAACTGAAGTCACCTACGATACCAATCCACGAGCCACTGTCATAGAACTTGAATTCCGTACCCTCGGCGAAGTAGTAGGCACCCGTGTACTTGAAGTCGCGGGCTTCAGATACCACCTTGTATACGTTGTCAGCCTCAGGCCCCCAGCCCTGATACGAGCCGGGCAGTGTCATGAAAGCACTGGAGAGTTCGATGGTCGTTTCCTCCATCGCATAGGTGTACTTACCTGCATTGGTCAGGTCGAGTGTGATGATGTAGGCAGCATCGGCGGGCACCTTGATGTTGTCGCCATTGCGGGCCAGCCCGTTCTCTGTTACGCCATCGCCACCGTAATTGATAGTCCAGTCGCTGTTGGCACGGAACTTAAACTCATTGGCCGTCATCGACGTGATGACCGTCCAGAGGCGGGTGCCGGCATCGTACTCCATCTTCGTGTCGTCGCTCCAACCGCCCGAGGTGGCGTCGCCAATGACACCCCACTGGTTGCACGCCCACGACTGGCTTACGGTGCCGTCAGCCTCCAGCGTTACCTCAACAAATCCTTTACCTTCATCTGTCACCTGCTGATCTTGTGCCAATACCTTCGTAATGTCCTTGCCGTCGAGAATGGCAAATGTCGTTGCATTGTCAAACTGCACATAGCCCTGATACACGCCATCCCCATCGGGGTCGCCAATCAGATAGGCCTTCGTATAGTCCCAATCGGGATAGCCCACTGCCACGTAAGCGTAAGGCCAATCGATGTTATCCACATTCGGGTCGTATGGTGTAGCCTTGAACGTGACAGTATTCGTGGCATCATTCTGATACACGTCGAAAGCCTTTGACTTCAATGATACGGTGAAGTCGTAGGCCTGTCCGGGATAGGCACCGATACTGGCCAGAATGTTGTTCATCTCAGCATTGGTAAACGAGAGTTTGGTGTCACCCGTCTCACCGATGACGACGCTTTTCTGATTAGCGTTGTTGGTCAGCGTTACAGCGTAATTGACCACTGCGCCTGTGCCGTAATTGGCCTTCTCCCAAGTGATGTCGGGGAACTGCGCCGTACTGTTGTCCTTCGTAATGGTAATGTCGGCAGGCGTGACAGCATTCAGCGTAGCAGCCTGTCGCAACTCCAGCACGGGCTCGGTGGTGTCCTCAGCGCATGATGCAAAGCCACAGATTGCACAGATGACACCGATTGATTTGATAATATTTTTGGTAATCATAATTCTCAATTCTCAATTGTTTAATATCCTTCATTTTGTCTAAGATTCTCGTTAGAGCCGATGTCGTCGGAAGGAATGGGATAGACAGCATAGAAACTATCTACAGCCTTACCTTCTGCCACGCCGCCCTTCCAGGGCCATACGTAGTCGCCGCCAGTATATTTCCCGAATCGCACAAGGTCGGTACGACGCTGTGCCTCATAGAACATTTCACGTCCACGCTCGTCAAGCATAAAGTTCAGGTTGAAGTCGCTGTCAGAGATAGGTGCTGCCAACTTGTCGGTATAGGCACGCTTGCGCAGGTCGTTCAGGTAGCCCAAAGCCTCGGCCTTGGTTGCACCCTGTCCGCCACGAAGTACGGCTTCGGCCAGATTCAGATAAATCTCACCCAGACGGAACAAGGGGAAGTCCGTCCATGCCTCAGAAGAAGCGGGCTTCGAGCCATCCTTATAAACATTGTAGAACTTGGTTACAGGGATGCCGTTGTTCACAAAGTTAGCCTCATTGGTAATCTCGTAATTCGTGGTTGCGTCGGTGCGGAGCATCTGCCTACGGCTGTCCTTATCCATGTCGTTCTCGCGGGTGAAGATGTTGTAGAGCGATGACTTGGCACGAACACCCTGCCAGGCACCCTTGGCGTTGGTCTCTTCCTGGAACTCTGAGGAACCCCAGCACAGCAGGGCTGTCATACCTCCCCACGTCATGGTTTCCTCACCCTCATAGCGGCAAGGCATAATCATTTCCTTCGAGTGGTCGTTGTCGGCCTTGAACATATCGCCGTAGTTCTCTTCCAACTGATAACCTGCGCTCATCACTTTCTTCGAATAGGTGATACAGTCGGTGTAACGGTTTTCACCTACATATGTCTCGGCATTCAAATAGAGACGGCTGAGAGCTGCCCACATGCAAGCCTTATTGACGTGGCCGTAACTGTCGCTCCATCCCACTACAGGATCAGCGAGGTCACTTTCACATGCCAGCATTTCACTCTCGATATACTTAAAGAGGTCTGCCGCCTGAATCTGCTGTGGACGGGCACTGCCCACGGTGCTGTTCTCATCGACAAACGGCACGTTACGGTAAAGGTCAAGAGCATACTGATACATCAAAGCACGCATGAAACGAGCCTCGGCACGATATTGGGCAACCTTTGCTTTTACTTGTTCTGAACAGCCACGATCAGATAGTTTTCCGTCTGAAGCCTCACGCAAGAAAGCGTTGCAAAGGTTAATCTGATAGAACAGACGATAGTAGGAGCCTTTCACCCAGGGAGAGGATGCTGCCCAAGAGATATGATTGAAGTCGGGAATACCTGGGTCGTTCCAGCAGCAGTGTGCCATGTCAGATGCCAGTTCCTGCATGTTCCACAACACACGAATGAACGAAGCCTGCGAACCGCCGTCGATACCGACCACGTCCTGCTCGTCGTCACCGCCTTTGTTACCACCTATCACCAGTCCGGCATAAATTTTGGCCAGACTCTCCTCGTAGGCACCAATCTCGTTTCCAAATACGACGCTGGAAACCAAATCGTCCTTGTCTATGGGCACGGTGTCGAGGTCACCTGTGCACGACACTGCGAACCCGCCAAAGACGCAGATTACGCAGATTTTCTTATATATACTTTTGGTAATCATAATTATCAATTATCAATTTTCAATTCTCAATTAGAAATTCAGGTTTACGCCTAACATAAACGAGCGGGGACGCGGATAGATCTCCTTGTCAATACCCTCACCACTAATTTCGGTGTCAAGTCCGCTGTACTTCGTAATGACAAACGGATTCTGAACGGTGAAGTACACCCTTGCGCTCTGCTTGTCGTTGAAGAGTTTCGGGAAAGTATAGCCCAGCGTGATATTATCCATACGGAAGAACGAAGCGTTTTGGATATAGTAACTGCTACGATACTGACCTGTCTTGAAGTCGTGATCCCATGCAGACTCCAGACGGTTCTTCAGGAAACCGCTCTGGTCGTACATCTGTGAGCCGTCCCATGCCTCACGGTTCGACTGCACATTATTATATACATAGTTGCCGAAACTTGCACGAACAGCAAACGACAAGTCCCAATTCTTATAGGACAGTTGGTTGCTCAGACCCATATAGACATCGGGGGCAGACTTCTTATAGGCTATCAGGTCTTCCTCGTCGATCTTGTTGTCACCGTTCTGGTCAACGTATGCACCCTCAATGGGCTTGCCATTGGTATCATACATCTGCTCGAACACATAGAAGGAATTATAGGGATTGTCGACGGCATTGATCTGAATCTTATAGCCCGTGGCACCATCGATGTCACCGTGAATCACACCTTTGTATGACGGATCATCGTTGAAAGTCAGTTTAGTAATCTCGTTCTTGTTGTAAGACACATTGTAACTGACCGTCCAGTGCCAGTCCTTCGTATCTACAGGATGGGCTGTCAATGACAGTTCAATACCCTTGTTCTCCAACGTACCTACGTTCGTCAGCAGTTCGTTGCTGAAGTTTGTACCCGCAGGAGCAGTCACCGTGTTCAGCAGGTTGTCCGTCTTGCGATAGTAATAATCCAACGTACCCGTAATCTTGTTGCTCAGGAAACCAAAGTCCAGACCCACATTATAGGTTGTCGTCTCTTCCCATTTCAGATTCTCGTCGTAGGCTTGTGGTGCTATCAGACGATACTTGGTGTTTCCGAAATAATAATTCGCGCCAGCCTTTGAGTAAGAGTAGCGGGCCATATAAGGATAGTCGCCGTCGTTCAGATTCTGCTGTCCTGTAATACCATAGCCCAAACGAAGTTTCAAGTCTGAAATAGCCTTTACATTCCTCAGGAATGGCTCGTCGTTGATACGCCAAGCCAGAGCAACTGACGGGAAAAGTCCCCAACGGTTTTCCTTGCTGAAACGTGAAGAACCGTCGTCACGAAGAGTGAATGTAAAGAGATAACGATCAAGCAGCGTATAGTTCAGTCGCCCGAAGAAAGAGACAAGATAATTCTCGGTTTTGTTCTCTTCCATGTCTTTGTAGTACTCTGTACCTTTCTCTTTGGCGAATTTTACAGAGTACGGGTATTTTGTCCAGTCGGACTTATAGAAGTGCTGCCATGAATAACCTGCCATCACGTCAATGTTGTGTGCGCCGAAGGTGTTGGCATAGTCCAGATAGAACTCCAACAGAGTGTTGCGCTTCAACTGCCAGTAGCTGCTGTTTTCACCGAAGCCAGCCTTATAGTTGCCAGATGACCAAGTCATTGGCGAATTGTCTGCTATCACCACGTCACCCTCTCCTTTTGACACGTCGTAGCCGAGGTTCAAATTGGCACGAAGTTCGGGCAGGAAGTGGAACTTGTAATCAAATTGCGCATTGCCGATACTGCGATAAACTTTTGATTTGTCGCTCTTGGAGTCGAGAATCGAGACGGGATTGGTCAGACCGATGTCAATGGGCAGACCGTTCACGGGGTTGAGATACATGAAGTAGCCATTGCCATACTCCGAACCAGTCATATAGACGGGCTGTGTCGGGTCGTACTGCGTAGCCAGATTGACTGCTCCCATATCGGGGAAACGGTTGGTGGTATAGATGCCCTTCACATTCAACTGAATGTTCAGGTGTTTGTCGAAGAGCTGAGGATTGAGACTGATGGCACCCGTCAGGCGGTCCATGTTCGAGGTCTTGATGATACCATTCTCATTGGTATATCCCACAGAAACGCGGTATGGCATATTGGGCAATGCACCTGACACATTGACGTTATGGTCGGTGCTGACGGCAGTACGATAGATTTCTTTCTGCCAATCGGTATTGTTGGTTCCGATGGCGGCCACCTGCGGACTGCCTGCACCAAACCTGTTGTTCACGAACTGTTTAAAACTCTCTGCAGACATCACATCCACGTCGTTGGCACGGGTGCTGATCTTCACGTTGCCACTATAGCCCACCTGCACCTTGCCTGTCTGACCCTTCTTTGTGGTGATGATAATCACACCATTAGAGGCACGGCTTCCGTAGATGGCAGTAGCCGAAGCATCCTTCAGAATCGTAAAGGTTTCGATGTCGTTTGGATGGACAGTTGCCAATGGGTTACGCATACCGCTGATGTCGCCATCGTCAACGGGAACACCGTCGATCACGACAAGCGGATTGTTAGAGGCAGACATTGAGGAACCACCACGAATGCGGATAGTTGCGCCACCACCAGGAGCACCGCCGTCGGTAATCACGCTGACACCTGCAGCCTGACCGACGAGCATGTCGGTTGCTGAAGTAACGGCACCCTTCACTAACTTGTCAGCACCGAGCGCAGTGACCGAACCCGTCAGGTCGTTCTTCTTTACACGGCCATAACCGATAACTACCACTTCTTCCAGTGCTTCCGTGTCATCTTCCATGCGGATAGTGACAGAGGGAGCGGCCAAAACCGTAGCATCCTTGTAACCTACATACGAGACGGTCAGTTTATCACCCTGATTCGCCTGTAAAGTAAAGTTTCCGTCGAAGTCCGTCACCGTACCACCGTTTCCGTTTACTCGGACTGTCGCACCGATGACTCCTTCTTCGGTAGCATCCACAACATGCCCCTTGACCGTAATCTGCTGGCCAAAGGCACTCGCTGAAAGGATCAAGCCGAACAATGCGGCCAACATCCTCAGAGGCATTTTGAAATGTACCTGTTTCATCATTTTGTTTGTTGTTTAAGTTATTGTTAATAAAAAGAGGTTGTCGCTTGAAAGTGCCGCCTCCGCTTTGCCCACCTTCGTACTTGTGTAATGATGAAGCAGGTATCGAAGTCTTTTGGGCAGACAAAGACGGCACGAGGCTTACTGATTCACATCAGGGATGATGCCTTAAACTCTAATTAACTCGGTGCAAAAGTAGAAAGAATCCTAAAATGTGACAATATCGAGGAGATGGATTGTAGAGACAGGAAAAGCGCAATCCGCTTTCCTTGAGTGAATTGCGCTGGCCGATGTCTTTCAAATATGTAGATGTCTTGTAGTCAGATTCGAAGCACGTCTTGCTCGAAAGTATCGCGGTTGATGGCCTTATTACGCATGCTGGTCCGATAGTTATAGACCGTAGATGATGAACAGCGCAAGAACTCCTGCACTTTCACGCTGTCGGATATCCCCAGTTTAAGCAGGGCATAGATGCGCAGTTCCGTATTTAGCCGTTCGCCTTTCTTTGGGCAGACCTGAACCTCCGGGCGCAACAGGGTATTAAAGTCTTTAAGGAAATTCGGAAAGATATGCAGAAAGGCTTCGTCGAAGTTGTTATAGAACTCACTAACTTCCTTATTAATATATTGGGTGGACTGGATGGTATCATACAATTCGTCGAAATTCCGCTTGCGGGCCACCTTGTTCAGGTGCTTGCGGTAGTTCTCCATCTTACTGATGTAGTCGAGGCAAAGGCGCATAAAGCGGGTGATGTATTCCTCCTTGATCTTGTTGGCATCGCTCAACTGACTATTCAGTTCCTTTTGCGAAGCCTCCGACGCCATCATTTGGGTGTTTAGTTGCTTCAATTCCTGATTGGTCATTCTCAGTCTGACATTCATATCAGTCAGTTGGTTGTTCACTTTCATCAGTTCCCGCTCCGATTTCCTTAACAGATTCATCTTCTTGCGGAGCACGATCAGCGAAACAGCCAGTAATAGCAGTAATATACTGATGAATATTGCCATGAATATCAGACGATTTCTTGAAATCTGCTTCTGTTTTACTACAGCAGAGTCGATGACCGAAAGGAACGTGGAGGTCTCGACCATCCGCATCCGGGCATTACAGGCTTCTGCATCGTCTATCGAGCGGTGAATGTAGGTATAGGCGCGGTCAATATCGCCATGTTCATAGAGCAACACAGCCAGTTTGCGAAGGGCAATATACTCACGCACGGCATTATGGACACCAGCCGTAGATGACATGGTCAGATACTTCACCTGCTGGTCACGCTGTTTCAGTTTCTCATAGATTTCGGACAGGATGTAGTATTTCAGTCCTGCCTCCCTGGTTGTCAAGCCATCTTGCAGATTTGTGGAAAGTAGTTCGATGGCCTGCTGCATCTTTCCTCCGTCGCTCAGTCGTTCTGCTCTCAGTATCACATCGTCAGGGGCGTATGCAATGGCTGAGTCGCGGCATATTGCCATCTGCCGTCTATAGTGTTCCCGCAGTGCTTCGTCCATCGTGTAAAGCGACAGATTCTTAAAGACATTCATACCCAGATAGAAATGGCTCCTCCGCAGCCAGTCTGAGTGCCCTTCTACATTCTCCCTCCGATAGATATCAAGCGCCTCGTGGTGCAGACCGGCATAGTTATAAAGGAAAGCCAGACTTAGACGCGTATCGATGATACGTTCTTGGTCACCAAGTTCATCGGCCAGCAATAAGGCCTGCTTGATATAGACGAAAGCAGAGTCGAGCGAAAAGTCCTGATAGGCCCGATAGAGTTCCATCGTCGCCGTATAGCGTTCCTCCTCCGTCTGAGCTTTCTGCAAGTCTTCCTTTAGCCCTTTCAGTGCATCATCTTTCTGTGCTACATATTGGCGATAGTCCGACAGTGCCTCGTCCAGTTGGCCGAGGACACCATCGTCTTTAGAGCACGACAGGCACACTGTCAAACATACCAATAATCTAATCAGATGCTTCATTGCATTTTGTTTACGTTCGAGGGTACAAAGGTACAAAGAAAAATCTAATGAAGAAAACTATCTGGGGAAATATGTAGATACCTCATAAGTTCAAGTGCTTAATTACCAGGCCTATAGTCATTCTGTCCATTTTATAATATGTAGTTCTACAATCTCGACCTTGCCGCTTGGTTTCTCCACATTATAACTGACCGCTTGACTCTCCAGAGAGTTGGCGGTCGCGATAGGCCTTTGATTCTTTATTAGAAAAGACCAAAGCCCCCTTGATCTTTATAGTAACTTTATCTTTTTTACAAGATAATCGATAGATTTTCTGTATTTTTGTCTTTTATAAAAGATAAAATCACTATATTTGCACCGAATTTCCATTATAAAAGATAAAAGTTTGAATTATGGGTGCAATATTAAGGCAAAGTTATCTGGAGAAAATTGAGCGCTATCTCGGCAAGGATACTATCATAATCCTGACAGGACAGCGTCGTATTGGCAAAAGTTATATCCTACGCCTTTTTAGGGACAAGGTGAGCAAGGATGAGAATGCCAATGTCGTATTTATTGACAAGGAGAAACATGAGTTTGATTATATCAAAACCTATCTTGATCTGGATGCCTATATCGAAGCAAGGCGCGACAAGAGCAAGACCAATTTCATTCTTGTCGATGAAATTCAGGAAATAGATGAGTTCGAAAAGAGTGTACGCAGTTACTATGAGGAGCCTGACATTGAGATTGTTGTCACAGGCTCGAACTCGAAAATGCTAAGCAGCGACCTGAGTACTCTTATTGGTGGCAGATATAAGGAAATTTATATTGAGGCGCTGAGTTACGAGGAGTTTATGCTGTTCCATCAATTGACGGACTCGGATGACACTCTGTCCAAATTTATTCAGTTTGGCGGTCTGCCTGGATTGGTGAAGATGGGACTCGACGAGCAGGATGCACGAGAGTATCAACTGGACGTGTATCACACAGTGTTGTTGAAGGATGTCATCATGAGGAATAAGATTCGCAATGTGCCGTTTCTCGAAAATCTTGTGCGTTTCCTTGCCGACAATGTTGGAAAGATTATCTCTGCCAATAGCATTGCCAAATATATGAAGTCGCAGGGTGAAAGTGTTACCTCTACGGCCATCATCAACTACACGAAGTTCCTGTGCGATGCCTACCTGATTCACAAGGTGAACCGCTACGATATTCACGGCAAGAAGTTGTTTGAGAGCAACGACAAGTTCTACTTCGAAGACAATGGCCTGCGCAACACCTTGGCAGGTGGTTCTCGTGAGGGTGGCATCGAGAAGGTGATTGAGAATATCATCTACAACCACCTGATACGGCTGGGCTATATAGTGACAGTGGGCCAACTACAGGCAGGTGAGATCGATTTTGTCTGTACGAAGCCAGAAGGACAGCGGGTATATGTACAAGCATCGTATATCATCGCGGATGAAACCACACGTGAGCGAGAATTTGGCAACCTCCGTGCCATCAAGGACAACTATCCGAAGTATGTTATCTCGATGACTCCGCTGGTCAGCCGACAGGATTCTGACGGTATAACCCATCTGCATCTGAGACGATTCTTGACTGAAGGGCTATAAAAAAACAGGTCTATGACTATCCTGCAGATCCAATAATATGTAGTTCTGCCATCACAAGAAAAATGCTAAAAATAGCGAAATTTGACGGTCGGGCATACGTCATTGGAAGAAAAATTGTATCTTTGCAGTCGGATATGAGAAAGATGATGTTACTGATGCTGCTCTGTTGCACGATAGGCATACAGGCAGAGACGAAGTTCAATGAGCGCCCGCGGCTCGTGGTGGGCATCGTGGTGGACCAGATGCGCTGGGACTATCTCAGCAGGTATTACGACCAGTTCTGCGAGGACGGCTTCCGCAGGCTGATAGGGCAGGGCTATTCGTGCAACAACTGCCTGATCAACTATCTGCCGACGGTGACGGCCATCGGCCACACGTCGGTCTACACCGGCTCTACGCCCGCCTTCCACGGCATCTGCGGCAACGACTTCCAGATCGACGGCGAGCCCGTCTACTGCTGCGGCGACAAGTCGGTGGAGCCTGTCGGTACGGACAATCGCCGACGGGGCTGTATGTCGCCCAGAAACCTGCTGGCCTCGACCATCGGCGACCAGTTGCGGCTGCACACGGACTTCCGCTCGAAGGTGATCGGCGTGTCGTATAAGGATCGTGCCGCCATCCTGCCTGCCGGACGCAGCGCCAACGGGGCTTACTGGCTCGACACGGACAACGGGCAGTTTATCACCAGTACCTATTATATGACGGAACTGCCCGAGTGGGCCAAGGCGCAGAACAGGGAACTGAAGAAGAACAAGGAACTGAAGGCCGTCGGCAAGGAGGTGGGCAAGTATCCGCTCTGCGGACACATCACCACCGATATGGCCATCGCCGCGCTGAGGGGCGAGAGCCTGGGCCGGGGCGAGGCGACGGATATGCTCTGCGTCAGTTACTCGCAGACCGACGTGATCGGCCACGAGTGGAGCACGCGGGGCCAGCACACCGACGAGGCCTATCTCGAACTCGACAAGGACATCGCCCGGCTGCTGAAGGCGCTCGACGAGCAAGTGGGGGAGGGCAACTACGTGCTCTTCCTGACGGCTGACCACGGGGCGGCCCACAACTTCCAGTTTATGCAGGACCACAAGTTGGCTGGCGGCGCCTGGAAGTGGGACGAGGAGATCGCCCCTCGGCTGAACCAGGTGCTGAGCGAGAAGTTCGGCGAGGGCCAGAAGATCATCTCGGCCACGATGGCCTATCGCATCTTCCTGAACAAGAAGTACATCGCCGAGCAGGGTCTCGACGAGGCGCTGGTGCGGAAGACGATCGTGGACTACGTGAGGACGGCGCCCCACGTGCAGTTTGCGGCTGACTTCGAGCAGATACAGAACGCAGCGCTGCCCGACCTGATCCGCAGCAGGGCGCTGATGGGCTATCACCCCCGTCGTTCTGGCGACATCATCATCGTGCCTGAGGCTGGCTGGTATGAGTTCGGACGCTGGTCGTCGCCCGTCGGCACGACCCACGGCGAGTGGAACCCCTACGATGCGCACATCCCCCTGCTGTTCTACGGCTGGAAGGTGAGGCACGGGGAGACGAGCCGCGAGGTTCACATCACGGATATTGCGCCTACCATCACCCAGATGCTGCACATCCAGCAGCCGAATGCGTGCGTGGGAGAAGCGATTGGGGAAGTGAATAGCGAAAAGTGAAGATATCGGGTGAATTTTTTATAAATATTCGATAGATTTACAAATTTTATTTGTACCTTTGCAGCATATTTGCGGCGAAGGTACTTTCTGTATCTGTGTAACTGCTTGGAAACGAGAACAATATTGTTATAACATTATATTAAACTTTTATGAACTTTACTTTGTTAATTACCGTCATCGTGACGGCTCTAACATTGGTGGTTGCGGCTTACGTGATAGCCAAGTTGATAGGACCACGGTCCTACGCGCGGCTGAAAGGTGAGCCGTATGAGAGTGGTATTCCCACCAGGGGCTCCTCGTGGTTGCCCGTCAGCGTGGGATTCTACCTCTTCGCCATCTTGTTTCTGATGTTCGACGTGGAGACAGTGTTCCTGTACCCGTGGGCAGTGGTTGTGAAGGAGTTCGGCGCATTGGCTCTGCTGAGCATCGGCTTCTTCCTGGTAGTTCTGGTTTTAGGCTTGGCTTACGCTTGGCGGAAAGGAGACTTGGAATGGAAGTAAGAAAGCCGAAAATCAAGAGTATTCCCTACGAGGAGTGGAATGACAACGCCTCGCTTGAGAAGATCATTGACGAACTCCATGAGGGTGGCGTCAATGTGGTGACGGGTACGCTCGACCAGTTGATCAACTGGGGCCGTGCTAACTCGCTGTGGTCGCTGACCTTCGCCACCTCGTGCTGCGGTATCGAGTTTATGGCCTGCGGATGCGCCCGCTATGACTTCGCCCGCTTCGGCTTCGAGGTGACGCGTAACTCTCCCCGTCAGGCCGACCTGATCATGTGTGCCGGAACGATTACCCACAAGATGGCTCCCGCCCTGAAGCGCCTCTACGACGAGATGGCCGAGCCGAAGTATGTGATTGCCGTCGGTGGCTGTGCCATCAGCGGCGGCCCGTTCAAGTCGAGTTACCACGTGGTGAAGGGCATCGAGGAAATCGTGCCCGTCGATGTGTTTATCCCTGGTTGTCCCCCGCGTCCTGAGGCCATTATGTATGGTATGATGCAGTTGCAGCGCAAGGTGAAGGCTGAGAAGTTCTTCGGCGGCGCTAACCACAAGCAGACGGCTGCTGAGAAGGAACTGGGCGTTTCCAACGAGGAACTGACGTTCCGCTCGAAGCACGGCGACCATCGTCGTGAGCCGATCGTGGTGACGGATGTTCCCAAGGAGTTTGTTGAAGAAATGAAGAAAGAGGAGGCCGCCGTATGAAGTTAGAATTCCTATCATTCGAATTTGACAAGTTCGCACAGGAGATGCAGAACTTGAAGGACAAGAAGGGCTTCGACTATCTTGTCACCATCGTCGGCGAGGACTTCGGCAAGCCTGAAGGAAACGGTCAGACCGGAGAATCCGGTCTCGGCTGTATCTATATCCTCGAGAATACGAAGACCCACGAGCGCTGCTCGGTGAAGATGATTGCCAAGAGCCAGGTATGCGGCGATGGTATGTCGTCGAACGGAACTGGCGATACCGACGGCCAGGTGCTGGCCTATCTGCCTACCGTCTCGAACATCTGGCGCGTAGCCGACCTGCTGGAGCGCGAGGTCTACGACTTCTACGGCATCGTGTTCCTGGGTCATAAGGATATGCGCCGCCTGTTCCTGCGCTCAGACTTCCAGGGCTATCCCTTCCGCAAGGACTGGGCATTCAGCGACAAGTACACACTGGAGGACGACGTAGAGCCGGAATACGGCCTGGAGTACTATCTGGACAAGGACGGCAACCTGCAGTCGAAGCAGAACAGGCTCTTCGAGCAGGACGACTACGTGATCAACATCGGCCCGCAGCACCCTGCTACCCACGGTGTGCTCCGCTTGCAGACGGTGCTCAACGGCGAGACCGTGAAGCGCATCTATCCGCACCTGGGCTATATCCATCGTGCCATCGAGAAGATGTGGGAGGGTATGACCTATCCGCAGACGCTTGCTTTAACGGATCGTCTCAACTATCTGGGAGCCATGCAGCATCGCCACGCACTGGTGGGTGTGATAGAGGAAGGTATGGGCGTAGAACTGACCGACCGCATCAAGTACATCCGCACCATTATGGACGAACTGCAGCGTCTCGACTCGCACCTGCTCTACACCTCGTGTGTGGCTCAGGACCTGGGCGCCCTGACGGGTATGCTCTACGGTATGCGCGATCGTGAGCACGTGCTGAACTGTATGGAGGAGACGACTGGCGGACGCCTGATTCAGAACTATTATAGAATAGGTGGACTGCAGGATGACATCGATCCGAACTTCGTGAAGAACGTGAAGGACCTGGTGAAGTATCTGCGCCCGATGATTCAGGAGTATATGGACATATTCGGCGACAACATCATCACGCACAACCGTCTGGAGCAGTGCGGCCCGATGAGTCTCGAGGACTGTATCAACTACGCTGTGACCGGTCCTGCAGGCCGTGCTTCCGGCTGGAAGAACGACGTGCGCAAGAACCATCCGTACGATATGTACGACAAGGTGGAGTGGGAGCAGTGCACGCTCGACGGCTGCGACTCGATGGACCGCTACCTGGTTCACATCAACGAGATGTACCAGAGCCTGAACATCATCGAGCAACTCATCGACAACATCCCGGAGGGCGACTTCTACGTGAAGCAGAAGCCGATCATCAAGGTGCCCGAGGGACAGTGGTACTACTCTGTAGAGGGCGTGGCCGGAGAGTTTGGTGTCTACCTCGACTCTCGTGGCGACAAGAGCCCGTATCGCATGAAGATGCGCCCGATGGGGCTCTCGCTCGTCGGTGCCTTCGACCCGATGCTTCGCGGTCAGAAGATAGCCGACCTGATTGCTACCTGTGCTGCTATTGACGTTGTAATACCTGATATTGACAGATAAGATTATGTTCGATTTTTCTATAGTTACACAATGGTTCGACCAACTGCTGCAGGTGACGTTAGGATGCCCTGAATGGTTGGCGATATTGATTGAGTGCGTGCTGGTGGGCGCGGCTATCCTCGTGGGATATGCCCTGATCGCCATCGTACTGATATTTATGGAGCGTAAGGTCTGTGCCTACTTCCAGTGCCGTCTGGGCCCGATGCGTGTAGGCTACTGGGGTTTGCTGCAGGTGTTTGCCGACGTGCTGAAGATGCTCATCAAGGAGATCTTCTTCGTGGATCGTGCCGACAAACTGCTCTACGCTGTCGCTCCTATGCTTGTGATTATCGGCTCCGTGGGTGCCTTCTCGTTCCTGCCCTGGAACAACGGCGCAACGGTGCTCGACTTCAATGTGGGCGTGTTCCTGCTGACGGCTA
>FLNX01001183.1_pt1 | contig 18411 bp, 13 predicted proteins | sample 1140341 | NCBI WGS metagenome assembly FLNX01 (sample SAMEA3878208, study PRJEB12797) | bioreactor metagenome | biome: Moose rumen | place: Sweden | collected 2011-10
CCGCCGTAACCGGACAGACTCCAAAAATCCTGTGCGCTCAATTCCTGGAAGAGACAGTGAAGTTTTGCAGACCAACACCCATAAGCGTGGGAGAAAACCTAAAGCTGAGGAGAGTCCGAAAGGAGTTTCATCAACGGCAACTGACCATCCAGGAGAAAAATCCAAAGGTGGCAGACCTAAAGGTAAGAAGGACTCAGCACCCCGTAAGCCAAGGTCTGATAAGGGTAAACCACGGGGTCACTACAACAGGAAATAAAATCAAAGTTCCCGAAAAATTGGAAATTTACGAAAGGGACCACCCACCGGTGATCCCCCCTCAATGGAACCGAACCTCTGAGGCTACTTGGCAGCGTCAGCAGCTTCCTGGACTTTAGTCTGGAGATCAACTGCCTGCTGCTGAACCTTAGCCTTCTCAGCCTCAACCTGCTGCTGCAATGCGGCGGCCTGTTCCTGAACCTTAGCCTTCTCAGCCTCGACCTGCTGCTGCAATGCGGCGGCCTGTTCCTGAGCTTTGGCCTTCTCAGCCTCAATCTGCTGCTGCAGGGCAGCACCACCCTTGTCCTTGCTTAGGGGATCCTGGGAAAGTGCTCCTTCAGTCAGAACTGAATCTTTAACCTCAGACTCAGGGGCCGGAGCCGGGGCGGCTGCAGCGTCCTTGGCATCTCCGTTAGCCTCTCCGGCACCGGCGGCTGAACCGTCAATGCCGGTAAGCCCGACAGAGGCATTCTCCGTGGGCAGATCCGAAGCGGCACGCTCTGCCTCCTGGGCAGTCTTCCGGTCAGCGGCAGCCTGATCGGCCACGGACTGGAGATTCTCAAAGTCAGCACCACCGTTGTCCTGACGGGCATAAAGGGCTGTCAGACCCAGGCTGATAAGGAAGAAGAGGGTTGCCAGCACCGCAGTGGAATGGGTGAGAAAATTGCCGCTTCCCACAGATCCGAAAACTGTGTTGGACGCACCGGCGCCGAAAGAGGCACCCATGCTGGCGCCCTTGCCGTGCTGAAGCAGAATTAAACCTATCAGGAGAATGGAGACTATCAGATAAAGGCTTAATAACACGCTGTACATTGAAAAAATCCTATTTCACCGGGTGTCCGCAAAAGATCCTGGAAGACACCACTGTTCTAACTGTGAGCCCCGGACAGTTCTTACTGTAAGCCCCGGGCAACAGTGCTTTATATTAAACGATCCTGCGGAATTCTCAAGGGATTTTGACTGCCGTCACATCCCGGAGAGCCCTGCCGGTGGCGCTCTCAAGAGCCTTCCTGGATCTGATCCGCAATATAGCCGGCCATCTCAGACACCAGTTTGCCGTCAGATCCCTCCACCATGACCCGGATCAAGGGTTCAGTGCCGGACTTCCGCAGGAGCACCCTGCCCTGCCCGCCCAGGCGGCCCTCAGCCTCCCGGACTGCATCCTGAACCCGGGGATCATGCAGGGGATCCATACCCGGGACAAACTTCCGGTTGATCAGAACCTGGGGGAACATAGTGAGATCCGCCCGGGCCTCCTTCAGGGTCCTGCCGGTGCGGGCCAGGGCCTTGAGAACCTGCAGGGCCGACACAATGCCGTCCCCGGTGGTGGAGTGATCCAGACTGATGATGTGGCCTGAGTTCTCACCTCCCAGGCGCCAGTCTTTCTGCTGCAGCTGCTCCAGAACATACCGGTCACCCACCGCAGAGCGGACAAAAGGGATGTCCAGGCGCTTTAAGGCAAGCTCAAAGCCCAGGTTGGACATGAGAGTGCCCACCACACCGCCGTTCATTTTTCCCAGCATCTTCAGGGACGAGGCAATGATATAGAGGATCCCGTCACCGTCAATCAGGGTGCCATCGGCATCCACCATCATCAGGCGGTCGCCGTCACCGTCAAAGGCTATGCCCATGTCAGCCCCGGTTTCCCGGACCCGGGCGATGAGCTGCTCAGGATGGGTGGATCCCACATGATCATTGATGTTCAGGCCGTCAGGAGAACAACCGATGACGCTCACCTGGGCTCCCAGTTCAGAGAACACCGCCGGGGCAATGTGATGGGTGGCGCCGTTGGCGCAGTCCAGCACGATCCGGTAGCCGGAAAGATCCTTGTCCGAAGGGAAGGTGCCCTTGCAGAACTCGATGTAGCGTCCCGGTGCGTCGGTGATGACATCCGACCGGCCCAGGCAGGAGGACTCCACGCAGCGGAACTCCTGCTCCATCAAGTTCTCAATCTCCGACTCCACCTCATCGGGAAGCTTGGTGCCGAAGGCGGAGAAGAACTTGATCCCGTTGTCATAATAGGGATTGTGGGAGGCGCTGATGACCACCCCGGCATTGCAGCGGAACGCCCGGGTCAGGTAGGCCACCGCAGGGGTGGGCATCACGCCCACGAGGATAGACCGGATCCCGGCAGCGGAAAAGCCCGCCTCCAGGGCGGACTGGAGCATGAACCCGGAAATGCGGGTGTCCCGGCCGATAAGCACCCTTTTGGATCCCTTCTTGGCCAGCACCGTTCCGGCGGCATAGCCCAGGCGCAGCACAAAATCCGGAGTGATGGGAAAGGTTCCCACGGCTCCCCGGACACCGTCAGTTCCAAAATACTTTCTTTCCATTATTTCTTGATCTTCTGTTTTGAAAACTTGCTGGCATAAAGATGCACCGCCAGAGCGTCGGCCATTTCCTTGACATCATGCACCCGGAGGATATCCGCACCATGCTCCACGGCAAACAGGTTGGCCGCAATGGTCCCTGCCAGACGGTTCTGGGGATCCGCCTTCAGCAGATCGCCGATCATGGACTTGCGGGAAAGCCCCACCAGCAGGGGCAGGGCGAAACTGCGCAGCCGCTCCAGCTGACCCAGAAGCCGGTAATTCTGCTCCAGGTTCTTGCCAAAGCCGAAGCCCGGATCGATGACGATCTTCTCCCGGCGGATCCCGCTGTTCAGGCACACATGGATCCGCTCATACAGGAATTCCGAGATGTCCCCCAGCAGATCCTCATACACAGTGTTCTGCTGCATGGTTGCAGGATCATCCCCCTTCATGTGCTGGATGCACACCGGGCAGCCGTAACTGGCCACCACCTCCATGGCACCGGGCCGCCGGAGGGCCCGGATGTCATTGATCATGGAGGCCCCTGCATCAAGGACAGCCTGCATCACCCGGGGGCTGGAAGTGTCCACGCTGATCCACACATCCATGGTGCCGGCAATGCCCTCAACCACCGGAAGCACCCGGGCCAGTTCCTCCTCCTCCGGCACCCGGGGACTGCCGGGACGGGTGGACTCGCCGCCCACGTCAATGATGGACGCCCCTGCCAGGACCATTTCCTTGGCATGCTCCAGGGCCCGGGCGGGATCAGCGAACTTTCCGCCGTCGGAAAAGGAGTCCGGCGTGACGTTCAGGATCCCCATGATCACAGGCTGGGTAAGATCCAGCACCCTGCCCTTGTACTCAAGCTTGCTGACCGGCTTCATAAGTCTGCCCCATGTTCAGCGGGAGACGATCTCCCGCGCGTTGTCACTTACCGTCCTTCTCATCCGTGCTGCCGAACTTGCCGGTGATCTCCACATCCGACCAGTCATCAGCGTCGGCAGCGTTTCCGGCATCCGTCTTGGGGGACTCTCCGGCGGCACCAGTCCCGGTCTCTCCGGCACCGATCTTACCGGCACTTTCGCCGGCAGCTTTCTCCCCGGAGGCAGCACCCTCTGAGGCACAACTACCGGCAGGATTAACGCCCTGGCCGTCAGTCTTGCCGGTGCCCGCATCCTGACCGGCCTGCTGCTCAGTTTTCCCGCCGGCGGCGGAGGCGCTGCTGGAGAGATCCACCGTCACCCCCTCAGAGGCCGCGGCCTTCTTCAGCTGGGAGCTGTCCTTGGGCTTCTGGGCATCGCCCCGCTGCTCCTGGGGCTCACGCACCGGCTTCCGATCCATCAGATCGTCCAGCTGGGCGGAGTCGATGGTCTCATATTTCAGCAATGCATCCTTCATGGCATGGAGAATGTCCATGTTCTCCCGGAGGATCTTCTCCGCCACGGCGTAATACTCCACAATGATCTTGTGGACCTCTTCATCAATGAGCTTGGCGGTGTCATCGGACATGTGCTTGGTCTTGGTGACGCTCTTGCCCAGGAACACCTCGCCGGTCTCCTCAGTGTAGAGGATGGGACCCAGGAGATCCGACATGCCCCACTGGGTGACCATCTTCCGGGCGATCCCCGTGGCCCGCTCAATGTCATTGGAGGCGCCGGTGGACACCTTGTCCTTGCCGTAGATGATCTCCTCGGCAATGCGGCCGCCGAAAAGGGAGGCGATGTTGGCGCAGAGATAGGCGCGGCTCTGGCTCCAGCGATCTTCCTCGGGAATGAACATGGTCACGCCCAGGGCACGACCCCGGGGCACAATGGAAACCTTGTACACCGGATCATGATCTGGCAGGAGCCGGCCCACAATGGCATGACCGGACTCATGGTAGGCAGTCATCTCCATTTCCTGCTGACTCATCACCATGGACTTGCGCTCGGTGCCCATGAGGATCTTGTCCTTGGCAAGCTCAAATTCGTGCATGGACACCAGGGTCAGGTTGGCCCGGGCGGCAAACAGCGCCGCCTCATTCACCAGGTTATGGAGATCCGCGCCGGAGAACCCGGGGGTGCTCCGGGCCAGAACCTTGGGATCCACGTCCTTGGCCAGGGGCACATTGCGCATGTGCACATTGAGGATGGCCTCCCGGCCCCGGATATCAGGAAGGGTTACATAGACCTGCCGGTCGAAACGGCCGGGCCGCTGCAGGGCCGGATCCAGCACATCAGGGCGGTTGGTGGCGGCGATGACAATGACCGAGTCCCGCTCGTCGAAGCCGTCCATCTCCACCAGCATCTGGTTGAGGGTCTGCTCCCGCTCGTCATTGCCGCCGCCCAGACCGGCGCCACGCTGCCGGCCCACGGCGTCGATCTCGTCAATGAAGATGATGCAGGGCGCGCAGCTCTTGGCCTTGGCGAACATGTCCCGGACCCGGGCTGCGCCCACGCCCACAAACATCTCCACGAAATCCGATCCGGAAATGGAGAAGAAGGGAACCTTGGCCTCGCCGGCGATGGCCTTGGCCAGCAGTGTCTTGCCGGTGCCGGGAGGACCCACCATCAGAATGCCCTTGGGGATCTTGCCGCCAAGTTTCCGGTACTTCTCCGGCTCCCGGAGGAAGTCCACCACCTCGGCCACCTCGGCCTTGGCCTCATCGCATCCGGCCACATCCCCGAAGCCCGTGTTGATATCCTCAGGGGACAGCATCCGTGCCTTGCTGCGGCCGAAATTGGTGGCCTTGCTGCCACCGCCCTGCATCTGGCGGATGAAGTAAAGCCAGATCACCACCAGGATGACCAGTGGCAGCCAGGACATGAACAGCCCCGACAGGAAGCCCGAGGGCTCCTCGTATTCGCCGGTGGTGCGGACATTGTGCTCCCGGAGCTTTTCCAGCAGCTGGCTGTCATACACGGGGATCACAGTGGTGAAGGCGGTGCCGGAACTGGTGCTGCCGGTAATGTAGCGGGCGTCCTTGATGTTGACCGACTTGATATCGTCATTCAGAACCTTCTTGACGAAGTCGGTGTAGTCCAGGCTGTTCTCGGTGTAGCCCTCCGAGCTGATGGTCTGGATGAGGGCCATGATGATCACGGCTAAGACCAGCCAGACAAGAATATGCTTTGCCATTGTTCTCTTCGAATATCCTTACTTATTTTATGCGGCATGCCGGATCCACAGGGACGCCACGCCTTCCCGCCAGGTCCGAAACCGGACAGGAGGGCATTTTAACACAAAAGGAAACGCTCCCCCGGAAAGCGCCTCCCAGGGAACAGGCCCTCACTGGGCGTCCGCCAACTCGCCGGTCTGGGCCCGCAGATCCAGCGCCTTCTGGCGGTCAAAGCCGGAGGCCACCAGATAGACCTCCCGGGAGCGGGAGCGGGAGGCGTCGGGCTTCCGCACCTTGAGTTCCCTGAACACTGCCCGCACAGAGCGGATGTAGTCCTCCGAGCCCTGACCGTTGAAAACCTTCACCACCAGAGATCCCCCCTGGCGCAGGACGTCGGTGCACATGTCCAGGGCCAGCTCGGCCAGGTACATGGCCCGGGGCTGATCCACCCCGGTGGTGCCGGACATGTTGGGGGCCATATCAGAAAGCACGGCATCGGCGCCGTTTTCCCCCACCAGGCCGATGATCTGGCTAAGGATCCCGCTGTCCCTGAAATCCCCCTGGACAAACTCAACTCCGGGAATGGGGCGCATGGGAAGCAGATCGCAGGCGACGATCCGGCCACTGCGGCCCACGCAGCCGGCGGCATACTCCGACCAGCCACCGGGGGCGGCGCCCAGATCCACGGCGGTCATCCCCGGTCCCAGGATCCGGTCCCGGCCCTGGAGCTCCTCCAGCTTGAAATGGGCCCGGGAGCGCAGTCCCTGCCTGTGGGCCTCCTGCACATAGCGGTCGCTGAAATGCTCCTTGAGCCAGCGGGTCTGGGAAGGCGTGCGCTTTTTAGAAGACATAAAATCCCCCGGGGTTGCCGCCTCATTTTACTGTATGATCCCTCAAAAATCATCTCATTATCATTTGCCGCCGGAGTGGCCGTTCAGTAAAATGAACCGGATCCACACGTCCCCGCCCAGGGGATCAGACAGCAGGGAGCACACAAAGCAACATGAAAAAGGTGAGGATTTTTACCGACGGATCCTGTCTCAGTAACCCCGGTCCCGGAGGGTTCGGCGTCATCCTGAAATATGAGGAGAAGGTGATGGAGCTGTCAGCAGGCTTCCCCCTCACCACCAACAACGCCATGGAACTCCTGGGGGCGGTGAACGGTCTGGCCTGCCTCAAGGAAAGCTGCGAGGTCACCCTGGAGACCGACAGCAAGTATGTCGCCGAGGGGATCTCCCGGTGGCTGGCAGTCTGGAAGAAGAACAACTGGAAAACATCCCAGAAGACGGATGTGAAGAACCGGGAACTGTGGGAACTCCTGGATCAGCAGCTTGCCCGGCACAGTGTCAGCGTCAAGTGGATCAAGGGGCACAACGGCCATCCGGAGAATGAGCGCTGTGATGAGATGGCCCGGAGATGCGCCAGCATCCAGCAGGAAGAACTGTACAGCCGGGAAGGTTAGCAGGATAAAAGCCGGGACGGTCCCCGGCCGGAAGGATGACATCATCCCCGACCGGGGGATCAGCAACAGGCGGAAAGCGGTCTGGGCGTGGAGCCCGGGCCGTTTTTCATTTTCGCACAGTACCAGAGCCATCTGCCGGCTTGGCGGCAGTGCCGGACGTCTTGCTGCTGCCCTTGGAGCCAGTTGCCGGCTTGGCGGCAGTGCCGGAAGTCTTGCCGCTGCCCTTGGAGCCAGTTGCCGGCTTGGCGGCAGTGCCAGAGGGCTTGCTGCTGCCCTTGGAGCCAGTTGCCGGCTTGGCGGCGATGCCGGAAGGCTTGCTGCTGCCCTTGGAGGCGGCGGTCGGTTTGACAGCATTGCCGGACGTCTTGCTGCTGCCCTTGGAGCCAGTTGCCGGCTTGGCGGCGATGCCGGAAGGCTTGCTGCTGCCCTTGGCCCCGGTTGAAGGTTTGGCAGCGGTGCCAGAGGTCTTGCTGCTGCCCTTAGCCCCGGCTGCCGGCTTGGCGGGGGTGCCGGAGGGCTTGCTGCTGCCCTTGGAGCCAGTTGCCGGCTTGGCGGCGGTTCCTTTACCGTTCCCCGCAGTTCCGGCAACAGGCTTCGGTGCAGCCGGAGCTGTTCCGCCCGCAGATCTGTCACCATCCACAGGATCGGACAGAGCCGTCTCATCCCTTCCGGCGGCATCTGCCGTCTTGCCGGACTCCCCTGCCGGAGCCTGATCTGCCACTCTGGCGGCGCAGGCCTCCCCGGCGCAGGATGCGGGCGGTAGCCCCTCAAAGGATGCCAGGGAGGAGAAGAACTCCCCCTCATCCTGGGGTGCCACCGAGAACCTGCCACCACTCCGGCCCCGGCTCCGGCCCTGGGCATGCCCTGCCAGGACGGACACCGTCTTCCCCACGGCACTGTCCGTGTCCTCCGGCCGCACCCGGGCCTCCCCGGTCATCACCGGATCCTCAGGATAGGGATCAAACTCCCCCTTCATTTCCACCCGGCACACCGTGGCGCCGCCGGCCTCATGCTTCTCAATGCCCCGCACCGCCGTCTCCAGTGCCCCGGCGGGCAGGCCGTGGATCCGGTCAAACTCCTCCCGGGAGACATAGCGGATGGTATGGATCACCGTCTGAGGATGGGCCGGGGCCGCAGAGGCACCGGAAGCACCAGCCCCGTCCTCCCCGGGCAGGCGCACCTTGTAGCGGTCAGCATGCTTCAGATAATGGCCATAGGCCATGATGGTGTGCAGGTACTTTTTGGTGTGCTCGGGAATGGCCAGGGTGTTGAAATCGATCTGGGAAGGCTTCTTTCCGGTGCCCTTGTAGGTGTTAAGCACCCTGCCCTCCCCGGCGTTGTAGCCAGCCACGGCCATGGTCCAGCTGCCGTCAAAGAAGTCCATGAGGTATTTCAGGTATTTCACCGCCGCCGCAGTGGACTTCTGGAAGTCAAAGCGCTCATCCCGGCCACCTCCCACGGCAAGGCCGAAGTTCCTGGCCGTGGTGCTGCCAAACTGCCACAGTCCCGAATAGCCGTCCGGAGAGCGGGCGGCGGGATTGTACATGCTCTCGATCATGGGGATGGCGATGATCTCCACCGGCAGCCCCGCGGAGGTGACCTCCCGGTAGACATGGAAGATGTAGGGCTGGGCATTCTTCAGGATATGCTCCATATGCCGGGGATGGGACTGGAGATATGCCAGGCGCTCCCTGAAGTAGCGGTTCTCCGGATCCCAGGGCTCGGAGAACCGGGAGAACATCTCCCGCCACTGCCCGGGCTTAAGCTGGACCGGCGGCGGGGAGGAGAAGAAATCGTTGCGGATCACCGCATATCCGGAGCAGTCGTCAAGATGGAAGCTCACATCCCGCTCCACGGACACCTGCTCCACGGACACCTGCTCCCCGGTCATCATGGTGGAGCAGCCTGCCGTGAGCAGGGCTGTCAGCGCCGCAACAGGACGCCAGTGTGCACACCTCATCCCGTCACCTCCCTCCCGATCATGGCTAGGAACTCCTCCTCGGAAAGGATCCTGATCCCCAGTTCCCTGGCCCGGGCATACTTGGATCCGGGATCAGATCCGCAGATCACCGCACTAGTCTTGGCAGACACCGATCCGGCCACCTTCGCCCCCAACTCCTGCAGGCACTGCTTAGCCTCATTGCGGCCCATGGACGCGAGGGTTCCCGTGATAACAAAGGTCTGACCGCTGAGGCAGCCCCCGCCGCTGTGGGCCGGCATCTCCGGCCAGGTCACCCCCAGATCCCGGAGCTCACGGATGATCCGGCAGTTGTGCTCCTCCTGGAAGAAAGATCGAATATGGCCGGCCACCACATCCCCCACGTCCTCCACCATCTTAAGCTCCTCGGTGGTAGCCTGCATCAGGGCCTCCAGGGTCTTAAAATGCTCCGCAAGGGTCTGGGCCATCGCCTCCCCCACCTCCCGGATCCCCAGGGCGTAAATGAACCGCGGCAGGGTGGTTTTCCGGGAGCGGTCGATGCTGCGCTCCAGGTTGTTCACCAGCAGGCTGCCCTCCGGGGTGTCCTTGTTCACCATGCGGTTGCGGCTCCGGTAGAAGCGGAACAGCTCCCCGGCGTTCAGGCGGTAGATATCGCTGACATGCCGGATCAGGCCGCCGTCATACAACTCACCGATGATCCGCTCCCCCAAGCCCTCCACGTTCATGGCCTGGCGGGAGACAAAATGCCTCAGGGCCTCCTTGCACTGGGCGGGGCAGAACAGCCCTCCAGAGCAGCGGGTCGCCGCCTCATCCGGGGAACGCTCCAGCACGCTGCCGCAGGAGGGGCAGAAACCGGGGAACTCCACGGGCCGGAGATCTGCTGCTTTCTCGCGCATATCCATCACCACCGACTCCACCCGGGGGATCACATCCCCCGCCCGGTGCACGATCACCGTGTCCCCGATCATGATCCCCAGGCTCCGGATATAGGCCTCATTGTGCAGGGTGGCGCTGGACACGGTGACCCCGCCCACCTTCACCGGCTCAAGCCGGGCCACCGGAGTCAGGACGCCGGTGCGGCCCACCTGGAACTCCACGTCCCTCAGGACGGTCATCTCATCCTGGGGCGGGAACTTGTAGGCCACTGCCCAGCGGGGGCTGCGGGCCACAAAGCCCAGATCCTCCTGGCGGGCAATGCTGTCCACCTTGATCACCACCCCGTCAATGTCATAGGGCAGCTCCTGCCGCCGGCCCAGGATCCCGCTGTAGAACTCCCGGCAGAAGGCAGCGCCCCGGCCGGTCCGGGTCTCCGGGGAGACCGGGATCCCCAGGGAGGCCACATACGCAAGGCGCCGGGAATGGGTGTCCGGCAGATCCGCCCCTTCTGCCAGGCCCAGGGCATAGCAGGTGAACATCAGGGGACGGGAGGCGGTCACCCGGGGATCCTTCTGCCTGAGAGAGCCCGCCGCCGCATTCCGGGGATTGGCGAACACCTTTCCCCCCTCCTGCCGGGCCTGCTCGTTAATGCGCTCAAAGCCCTTCCTGGGCATGACCACCTCCCCCCGGACCTCCAGGAGCCGGGGAGGGTTGTCCGTGTCCAGGCGCAGGGGCACGTTCCTGATGGTGCGCACGTTCTGGGTGATATCCTCCCCGGTGCGGCCGTCCCCTCGGGTGGCGGCCCGGATCAGCAGGCCGTTCTCATACAGGATGCTGCAGGCCAGCCCGTCCAGTTTCACCTCGCAGCACAGATCCGCCTCCCCCGTCCGGGAAAGGAACTGCACCAGCTCACCGTCATTGAAAATATCCTCCAGGCTGAGCATGGGGATCTCATGGGACACCTTGGCAAAGTGATCCAGGGGCGCGCCTCCCACCCTTCTGGTGGGGGAGCCGGGATCAGCCAGATCCGGCCAGGCTTTCTCCAAATCCTCCAGTTCCCTGTAGAGCCGGTCGTAGACCGAGTCGGGAACCGAGGGGCTGTCATGGACGTGGTACTCCTCGCTGTACCGGTTCAGCAGGCGGGTGAGTTTCCCGATCCTGCTCCGGGCCTCTTCTGTGTTCATGCAGATCACCGGTGCTGTGCCTTATGGGATCAGCCCCCGGAGGGGATGACGCCATCAGGCGGACGGATTTGAGATTGAGATTAAAAAGCCCGGAAGATCCGGGCCTGGGAAACAATCGGAACTCCAGCCTCAGGGCTGGCTGTCATAGGACCGCATCTGGCTGCGGTACTCTTCGATAACGTCATCGGTCAGGGGGCGCAGTTCCCGGGTGCACAGGAGACCGTCCAGAGCTGTGTTGAGCCGGCGCACATGGGCGATGATCTGATCAAAGCGGGTCTCGGCGCTGCCCTTCTCCGGCAGGAACATGATGACGCTGATCCCCTTGGTGGACCAGGAGGAGGAGCTGTAGGAGTTGTCATTCCCGGCAATGGCCCGGGGGAAGGTTCCCGGCTTGATCATGCTGCTGACCCGGAAGAGCTCCTTGCCCGTGGCGGGATCATTGTAATAGACAATGTCAAACTTCCCCAGGGTGAGGCGCTCGGAGGAGAACACCTCCCGGAGACGCTCCAGGGTAAAGGGACGCTGCTCCCGGGAGACGATGTTGAACTGATAGTAGCGGGACCACACCTGGCGCTTGATCTCCGGAGACTCCGGAGCCGGAACCCGCTCCTGGGTGGCCGGGGCCTGGGGCAGCGGGGACACGTCGGGCTCCACCCTGAAGGTCCGGTCAAAGTCCCTGCCCTCACGGCTCATGGTGCGGACAGGACCCACCGAGTCATCCTCCGGCATGCTGGAGGCCACATCATGCCCCCACTTCATGTTGCGCCGGTCCTTCCGGGTTCTGTAGGCCGAAAGGATCATGTACATACAGCAATACAGGATCGCAAGACCGAACAGCACCCACATCACAGTCCGCATATCATTCATACAACTGGAAACCAAACAAGAAACAACCAAGTGCCGGAAGACGCCCGGATCCCGCAACCTGTGTCCGGGAAGCCTCCGGGTCTCCGCGCCCAATTACCGGGGGGATTGTAGCATATTTTATCCCCCCGGGCATATATTCCCATGACGCCGGGCACCCGGCCACCGGAGAAGGAAGACTCACCCTGACGCCCCATTCCGCCACTCCCCCGGGACCTTCCCGGGGGCCCCAGGGCCCCGCCTCCTCACCGCCGGATCATTCAGCGCCCGCTGTCCGTTTCCCGTGTCCCGGGGTGCCCCCTGTGATAAAATTCCCCCCGGAATATGACAGACGGCGGGACAGCGCCAGGCACCCCAGGAGGACAGGCAATGAGGAAACTGCTGGAAAAATTCGGGATCATCTACATCCTGCACGGGATCAGCATGCTGCACCACCGGCAGATCAGGCCCTTTGTCCTGGCCCCTCTGCTTATCAACATCCTGATCTTTGCCCTGGCCACCTGGTATGTGTGGAACCGGGGATCGGAGCTCAGCGAGTACCTGGAGTTCGAGCTGCCCGACTGGCTGGCCTTCATCCGCTTCCTGGTGATCCCGGTGCTGCTGGTGGCCTTCATGGTGATCAGTTACTACGTGTTCGCCCTGCTGGCGGGGATCATCGCCGCCCCCTTCAACGGGATCCTGGCCGCCAAGGCCGAGGAGGTGATCCGGGGCCAGACCATGATGGACGAGCCCGTGTCCGAGACCGTGAAGGACATTCCCCGGATCCTGCTGCACACCCTCAGGGTGTTGCTCTACACCCTGCCCAAAATGCTCCTGTCCTTCCTGTTGCTGCTGATCCCCCTGGTCGGGCAGCTGCTGTGGCTGCTGTGCTCGGGCTGGCTCACTTCTGTGGGCTATCTGGACTGCGCCGGGGACAACCACCACCGGTCCCTCAGGGATCTGCTCCACACCATGCGCTCCCGTCGGAGCACCTGCATCGGCTTTGGCATGGCGATCTACTTCATGATGATGATCCCCGTCCTGAACCTCTTTGTCATCCCGGTGGCGGTGTGCGGAGCCACCCGGCTGCTGACAGATCTTGACGGCGGCGCCATCCGGGGACCCAAGGAACTCTTCGGCACCGGGGATCTCCCGGAGGACGGCACCGGGAGTCTCCCGGAAGACAGCCCCGAGAAGGGAGATCCGACGGCGGTGCCCGGCCCTGAGGGATCCCCGTCATGAGCTCCCGGAAAAACAGGGGTAAGGCCGGACGCTCTGATCCGGCGAAATGGGGCGGCGCCGGATCCCCCCGGAAGCCGGCAGGCAGCTCCGGCGCCTCCACCCTGGAAGAGCGGAACCTGGCAGCCTTTGCCCGGGACTTCCCGGCCATCGCCGCCGCCCATGAGGCCTGGAGGCGGGGACCCCGGCCGCACCTCACCGCCGCACCCTCCGGGGAAGCGGATCTCCGGGATCCCGCCACGGGGCGCCTGCTCTTCGGCGGCCGGGCCCGGGAAGACGCCGCCGCCCGGGCGGATCTCTTCGCCCGGCGCACCGGGGACTTTGTCTTCCGGCCCGATATGACCGAACAGCCTGGCAACGTCATCGGCCCCCTGCACTTCGCCTTCCGCAACACCATTGTGCGGCGTGCTGCCGCCGTCCTCCGCGATCCCGGCCCCGCCGGTGAAGGCACCGAGTCCCTGCCCTGCGTCATCATCATCGGAGCCGGCCTGGGGCACATTGTCCGGGAGCTGTACAGCCGGCTCACGCCCCTCTATCTCTGGATCATCGAGCCGGATCCCCACCTGTTCCACCTGTCCCTCCAGGTGACCGACTGGAGCCGGATCCTGGATCTGCTCCGGGAGCAGGGCCTGCACATCCGGTTCAGCATCGGTGACTGCCGCAGCACCATCACCGATGATCTCAACATGTTCTTCAACCTCCATCCCGCCGCCTTCGCCGCCCAGGGCTTCCTCATGGGGTACTCCTCCACCGGGGTGGCCGAGGTGACAGGGATCCTGGCGGAGACCTTCCACTCCGTGGATCTCAAGGTGGGCTTCCTGGACGATCTCCTCTTCAGCTTCGCCCACGGCTGCCGCAACCTGGCTGCGGGCATTCCCGTGCTCACCCGGGGAAGCCTGCCCCCGGAGACTGTCTCCCGGCCCCTTCTCCTGGTGGGCAACGGTCCCTCCCTGGACCGGGATCTGGACTACATCCGCGCCCACCGGGACCGCTTCCTGATCATGGCCTGCGGCACCGCCTTCTCGGCTCTGTGTCACTCCGGGATCCGGGCAGACTTCTATGCCGGCCTTGAGCGGGGGATCAACGACTCCGCCGTCCTCAGGCAGATCCGGGAGCACCGGGAGTACTTTCAGACCACGCTGTGCCTGGGAACCGAGATCCCCCATCCCGGGGTCTTCAGCCAGTTCTCCCGGAAGATGGTGATCCTCAAGGAAAACGAGATCACTGCCCACTGGCTCCGGGAAACCGGACTGCTGCCCAAAGACGGGGACTTTGTGCAGATCAGCAACACCAACCCCTTGGTGGTCAATTTCGGGCTGGCAGCGGCCCTGACCCTGGGGTTCAGGACCGTGCTGCTCCTGGGGGTGGACAACGGATCTGCCGACAGCAACGGGCCCAGCCACAGCCGCCACAGCATGTATTTTGACGCCCAGGGCGCAGCCGTGGATCAGCAGGACGAGAAGCGCATGAATGACATGCCCTTCACCTGTCCGGGAAACTTCCGCCAGGAGGTGCGCACCACAACCCTCTACATGTCCTGCGTCCGATCCCTGGAGCGCTGTATCGCCGCCCGGAAAGATCAGGGGATCCGGGTGTTCAACTGCTCCGACGGCGCCCGGATCCGGAACGCCCGCCCCCTCAGGCTTGAGGACTTCCCCCTGCCGGACACCCCGGCCGACGGGGAGGCGGCGGTGCAGGCAGTCCTGCAGCTGGGACGCCCCCTGGGGATCACCGCCGGTGATATCCAGAGACATTTTGCCGAGGTCCCCTTTGAGGATCTGATCCGGGAGATCCGGGAGATGCTCCTGGCACCGGCCCCAGATCGGCTCAGCTTCCTTAAGCGCCAGGACCGCTTCCTGGAGGAGCTTGAGCGCACCAAGCGCAAGGACTGGCACAAGTTCTTCCTCAGCGGCTCCCTGATATACCTGCTGCTGCCAGTGAACACCATGATCTACGCCCTGCCCCTCCAGGCGGATCCCATGACCCGGGCGGCGCCCCTCCTGCAGATCATCGCCCGTTTTCTGGATCGTGCCCTGCCGGTGCTGCGCCGGGCCCCTGAATATGTGGCCGGGGAGCACCAGCGGATCCTGATAGAGACCGGAGGCGTGGATCCGGATGCCGATCAGGATCCAGGTGCCATTGCTGACGCAAATGCGGATCCGGTGCCTCAGGCCCCAGAATCCGGGGAAGCCGGTGCCGGCGGGTGTGCTGACGTCTGTGATCCCGGCACCCTGGCCGGCGAGAAGGCGGCGGACGCCGCCCCGGAAGCCTGAGCACCGCCATGGCAGATCACCCTCTCGGGAAAGAGTGCTGTGCGGTGAAGGTGAAAACAGCGGCATAGAGCAGGCGGCTGAGGCAGCGTGAGGCTGGCGGAAGAACGTCAGCGTAAGGCAGGCGGAAGAACGTCATCGTAAGGCAGACGGAAGAACGTCAGCTTGAAACTGGAAAAAAGCACCGGGAAGAAAAAAGGAAGGATATAAGGAGAAGGACTCCGGGAAAGACCGGAAGCCGGCGTGCAAGGTGATCAGGAACAAAAAAAACCGGGACGGCACCCGGGCGGCAGATCAGTTCCGGTCAGATCTCAGGCCACAAACTCCAGGCGGCCGGCCTCCATCTCCCGGGAGCTGCCGGTGACTTCCAGGACCTGCTCGGGGGTGGCGGCGGAAATGGCCCGGCGCACCAGGCGGCCCCGGGCATTCTGATACCGGATCTTCTCCTGCTGCAGGGGGGAAAGCTGCTCCATGACCGTCCGGGGGATTTCCGGGTGGCGCAGGGTGAGGGGCTCAGGGTTCATGCACTCCAGCAGGTGGACGGCAGTCATGCCGCCCTGGCGGAAGTAGTCCCCCAGGACATCGGCCCGTTCAATGTCGCCGTCGCTGCTCTGCAGGCGGATCCCCTCCCCCAGTTCAAAATGCCCGCGGAGATCCTCATCCTGCTCCTCAGGCTCGGCGGGATCGGCCACCCAGGCCTGATCCTGGACATCGTCGGAGAGCATGGACACCATGAGGTTGAACTGGGCCGAGAAGCCGCCGTGAACGGCGCTGTTCAGCTGGCCGCCCAGCTGCAGCTCATCCACCAGCAGATTGTCCCTGATTTCACCGGTAAGCATGCCGTGTCTCCCCTTTACGCAATAGTTCTATCGGCACCCCGGGGATTTCTTGAGGGTGGATCCGAAAAAAATCCCCCGCCATCCGTGATCCCGATCGTAATTTCCCCAAGAGAGACATAAAAAGTGCCGCACAGGTCATACAAAGCCCCCAAGCACGATCCGGGATCCGCCATCATGGGATAAAATCCCCACATCAGAGGGGAGCCGGATCCTCCCAGGGCCGTTCCCTGCCGGAAAACGGCAAAACAGAACACCGAGAACCACAGAACAACACATCAATGCCTGAAGACAAACAAGGGATCGCACTCCTCAAAGACACCCGGGTGTTCCTGGTGGACGATCACAAATATTTCCAGCAGTTCATGAAGAACATGCTGCAGCAGTTCGGGATCGCCTCCTTCACCGCCGCCAGCACCGTGGAGGAGGCCAAGCGGATCTGCTCCCGGCACCAGTTTGATCTCTACCTGGTGGACTACAACCTGGGTAGCGGGGAAAACGGCCGTCAGTTCATCCACTACCTCCACCGGTTCAACTGCCTGCCCCCGGACTCCCTGGTGTTCATGGTCACCGGCGACGCCTCCCGGGCCATGGTGCTCAGCGCCATTGAGGAGGAGCCGGACGACTACCTGATCAAGCCCTTCTCCATGCAGCAGTTCCGGCAGCGCCTGGACCGCAGCCTCCTCCGGCACAATGCCCTGCGGGATGTCTACCAGGCCCAGCGGGAGCACCGCCACCAGGACGTGATCAGGCTGTGTCACGAGGGGATCAGCAAGATGTCCCCCTACTCCATGGATCTCCGGCTCATGCTGTCCGAGGCCAGCATCAAGACCGGGGACTGCCTCCAGGCCAAAAGCATCCTGGAGGAGGGACTGTCCTTCCGGGAATCCGCCTGGTACCGGCTGGAGCTGGGCAAGGTCTGCTTCCAACTGGAAGACTATGAGGAGGCCCTGGAGAACCTGGCCCTGGCCCAGGACAAAAAGCCCTTCATGATGGAGATCTATCGGCTCCGCTGTGCCATCTACACCAAGACCGGCAAATACGAGGAGGCGGACCGCACCATCAGCGACGCCGTGACCATGTCACCCCAGTCCTCCGCCCTGCTGAACATGCAGTTTGATCTGGCCACCGCCCAGCGCAACTACCTGAAAATGCGGGACTGCATCGCCAGCCTCATGGAGCTCCACCGCTTTGAGACCGACCGGCTGGCAGATCTGCTCTCCTGCTACGTGCACACCGCCATCCTCTTCGCCATCCAGTCCGGGGAGCGCTACCACCTGGACATGCTGCCCAAGAACATCCACTCCACCACCCGCAGGTTCGTCCCCCTGCTGGCCGCAGGAAACACGGACTTCAGCCAGGAGATCTTCGAAAGCGCCGTCCAGGCCCGCATCGACATCACCACCGGCAACCCCTTCAAGGGCAAGAAGTCCATCTACAAGCTCCTGGACAGCATCAGCGACAGCGTGCCCTCAGTGCCGGAGAGCATCTTCAGCAACATCACCGCGGGTCTGGAGCAGCTGGGAGACTACGAGTACGCCCAGTCCCTGCTGAAGCAGAGAAGCGAGAAACAGGAAACGGATCCCATGCTCCGGACCACCCTGGAACTGTTCACCAGCGATGACAGCAACAAGAAAAGGCGGGAAAAATACCACGCCAGCAACCGCAGCGGGATCCAGGCCTACAAGGACGGCAACTACCAGCTGGCGCTGCAGCACTTTGAGGAGGCCCTGCACAAGTCCCCCACCAACACCTTTGCCATCATCAACAAGGCTCAGTCCCTGCTGAAGCTCATCCAGGGGGACAGCGGCGGCAGCCAGAAGAAGGAAAACTACATCACCAGCTGCCGATCAGCCCTGAACTCCCTGAGCGGCCTGCCCCTGAACGATGAGTTCCAGGCCCGTGTGAAGGACATTGAGGACAACCTGGCAGAGCAGGAGGCCCTCCGATACCGGAAGAAGAAATAAGAGAACTGCGCCGGTCCCGATCCCGGGATGAGCCGGCCCGCGCCCCGGTGAATGCAGTTCCCGGAATAAGTCCCGGAATAATCCCGGAATAAAATGAGCAGCGCCCGCCGATCAGCCGACCGGCGGGCGCT
>FLNX01001337.1_pt1 | contig 18411 bp, 15 predicted proteins | sample 1140341 | NCBI WGS metagenome assembly FLNX01 (sample SAMEA3878208, study PRJEB12797) | bioreactor metagenome | biome: Moose rumen | place: Sweden | collected 2011-10
TCAAAACTCTTTCTTTCATAATCTCTCTTTTTACGTTAAACATAAAATCGTTATAATACCTATATAAATGATATAAAAGCATTCGTTTTTCTTTCAAACAGTAAGTTCAAGCAGAACTTATTGTGAAAGTTTTGCAAAAGTCTATAAAAGAATCTTAATTTCAAAACAATTCTGTCACTTTTTTACAAAATCACCCAAAAATACCATAAACGTGTTATAAATATTGCATAAATATTCACAATTTGACACTTCATATACTAAGTTCTGCTTGAACTTGGTACAAAAAGAAAGGAGTGGGAAAATGGCAATCCACTTTCCCACTCCTTATTTAATAACAGTATGTATCTGATACTATTTCACCACAGGCTTACCTGCCTCTACCCAAGAGGTGTATCCTTTCTCCAAGTTGTAGATAGTCTTGAAACCTTTCTTTAACAAAATGTCAGCGGCCACAAGGCTGCGACGACCACCCCGACAATAGACTGCCACAGGCTGGTCTTTCACTAACATCTCGTCAACTAAATCGGCAAAGGTATCGGCATTCACGTCAATCATGGTGAAACCCTTGATATGACCTTCGGCATACTCCTCTGGTGTGCGCACGTCCAAGAGCTGCACGGCATCGTCTTGGATAATCTGTTCAAACTCCTCTACACCTACAGTCTGGATGCCAGGGGCTTGCTGGCAAGAAAAGAGGCTAAGGGCAGACAGCATAATAGCTGCAATAAATGTTCTCATAACAATAATACTTTTTAGCGGTTATATTCAAATTGATAATGTTTCTGTCCTTCATCGTAGGTATTCACCGTGAAATGCACCACCAACTTTGGATAAGCTGCAAGGTAAGTCGCCAAAGGCAGTGAGCCATAGACAAAGTCGGTAAATGCCTGTGTATCTCCATGCGCATCATGGTAGAGCGAGAACCAAATATCAGTTCGATTCCCATTCACCGTAAGTCGAAGACTGTCTTGCACAAAGTCAAATTCATGCTCCTCACCTCCATGACGCACCCCTAAGCGCATGTTTAAGTACGATGGAGCCTGCCAAATGCTGACTACCTCCACAGGGTCATTGATAACTTCATCAAAATCAGCATCGGTACCAGGCAGGGAGGAGAGGACTTCCTTTGCAGAATAAAGACGCACTCCCCCATCCGTCTGCTCATAATAGCCGATGCAGCGAGCCAAAGAATCGGGCGTACCCTTGAAACTTGTTCGGTTTTCCACCACGTTGAAGCGCAGGCCTTCATCGGTCTCGATAGCATTGACGGTGCTATCTGCAGCCAAATAGGCCACGAAAAACTCACGCACAGCAGAAGGAAACTGATAGCTATCTTCCTGGCAGGATGCAAGGAGCATCAAGCCTAAGAGCCAGACTAACAGGTTCCTACACGCACGCATATATTCAGCCCTCCAAGGCTTTCAGTTGGTTTGTCAGCGGATTGGCATACATCAACAAGAACTTCTCACGGAGGAAAGGTTCATCCTTGTGCGGAAGTTCCACTTTCTGCAACTGACCTTCCAGATATTCCAGGAAGCACTGACGATCAGCCGCTGTATAGTGCTCCGTGAAGCGCTGCTCATCATAAAGCAAATCATGCGCCACATAGTTATTTGGGAACATCCGATAGCCAGCATGGATGCGACGGTCGATCAGTGCTGAGATCCGTGCAAAGAGTTCTTGCTTTGGCATCGATTCATCCAGGGCATCCAGCTCAGCATTGATGCAGCCATTGGCTTGGAAGTGCACATGTCCCTTCCTTCCGAAGATGCCTGTCTGCATGTTCTTCAGATCATCTGCCTTGCTTTTCTTAAAGGTGGCATCATCACGTTTCTGCTGGAACTCCTGCGCCTTGAGGTAGTCGCAAGGATCGTATTCGTAGGAGATGGAGAGCGGCTGCACGTTCATTTCTTTAAGACGCTGAAGGATAGTGCCTTCTCCACCCATGACGAGCATCTTGAGTATGCTATCCTGAGTGCGGTCATCAGAGTCTTTTGCCCTACCCTCCCGCTGTGCAATCCAGATGGACTGGTGCTTCTCACGTACGGCATGATGCATATAGGCAGACATACGGGCTGAAGAAAGCAGCATCTGGCGCATGGTCAAGGCACGCTGCACAATGAACGACTTATTGATGCGTACCAACTTCTTGATCCAGGGATAGATGAGCAGATTGTCACCAATGGCAATCTCTGGCGTATCACTCCCAGCCTCTACCAACAGCATGGAGAGGAAGCCAGAATCAAGCACAATGTCCCGATGATTGGAGATGTAAGTATAGACCCCTTGCGGGTCTGGATTGTCCATCTCCACGCCCTCCGTACAACGCTTGATCATGTCTTTCAAGAACGGATAGCAGAATGCCTTCTGAAACTCCAACTTGGTATGGCAGCCACGCATGCGGGCTGCAAGGGCCTCAAACGGTATGCCTGGCATCACAGCGGCAGCTACCTGTCTGAATGCCGGATCTGCGATGAGTTCTTCATAGATCTGAGGAAGTTCCTCATCGTGATAAGGACGGATTTCATCAAACTCTGTGCTCATGGTATGGTCTTAAAATTTATTCTCGATAATGTCAGTCATCACATCCTTGATGTCGAGACCAGCCGCACGCACTTGCTGAGGGATGAAGCTGGTAGCCGTCATGCCAGGAGTGGTGTTGACCTCCAGCAGATTGATCTTCTCACCCTCAGTGATAATATAGTCTATGCGGATGATGCCCTGGGCACCAAGAATATCGTAGATAGCGGAGGTGAGCTGTTGCACACGGTCACGAAGCTCGTCAGGGATACGGGCAGGAGTGATTTCGTCCACAGCACCGTTGTACTTGGCATCATAGTCGAAATACTCGTTGTGTGTCACTACCTCCGTGATAGGGAGCAACACCTGCTTGGTCTTTGTCTTATAGCATCCACAAGTGATTTCCGTACCTTTCAGGAATGACTCAATCACAACCTCCTTAGCCTCATCAAAAGCTTTCTGGATAGCAGGCTGAATCTCTTCAGCTTTCTTCACCTTCGTAACGCCAAAACTGGACCCCCCCAAACTTGGCTTGATAAAGCAAGGCAAGCCAATATGTTGCATCACCTGTTCATCAGTGATGCTCTGTCCTTGCTTCAGAAGCAAAGAATCGGCCACAGATACGCCAAAAGCCTTGAGGTATTGGTTGCAGGCGAACTTATCGTATGTGAGCGAAGCCGCTAAAACACCGCAGCAGGAGTATGGGATATGAAGCATGTCAAGATAGCCTTGCAACAGACCATCTTCACCAGGTGTACCATGAATGGTGATGTAGGCAAAGTCGAACTTCACTTTCTCTTCACCTTTCATGAAACTGAAATCATTACGGTCGATGGGAACGGTGGTCTCATCTTCCAACTGCACATACCAATCCAAGCCGTGCATCACCACCACATAGAGGTCGTATGCCTCCTTATCAATAAAAGAATAGATGCCCTTCGCACTACGCAGGGATACTTCATACTCCGAGGTGTCTCCACCTGCCACTATTGCTATCTTTCTCTTCATTTCAGTTCGTTGTTATAATAGTTTCTCCATTTGTCCAAGAGTGCCGACATGTCTGGTGGCAACTCGGAAGTAAAATACATCTCTTCACCCGTGACGGGATGCACAAACCCCAAGGTCATGGCGTGTAAGGCCTGCCTTGGGCAAATCTCGAAACAATTGTTGATAAATTGTTTATATTTGGCTGTTCTATTTCCTCTCAATACCTCGTGACCGCCATAGCGCTCATCGTTGAAAAGCACATGTCCGATGTGCTTCATGTGCACTCGGATCTGATGGGTGCGACCTGTTTCCAGAATGCATTCCACCAGCGTAACAAAGCCGAAACGCTCCAACACACGATAATGTGTCACGGCATATTTCCCTTCTCCTTCAAGTAGCACGGTCATCTGCATACGGTCTTTCGGATTTCGACCGATATTGCCTACCACCGTTCCTTCGTCTTCATCGAAATTTCCCCATACCAACGCCTGATAGCGACGCTTTGTGGTCTTATGGAAGAACTGGTCCCCCAAATGAGTCTTGGCTTCTGGCGTTTTGGCAATGACCAACAACCCAGAGGTATCTTTATCTATACGATGCACCAAACCTACATGTGCGTCATTCATGTCCCAGTTGGGCACGTCTTTCATGTGCCAAGCCACGCCATTGATCAGAGTGCCCGAATAATTGCCATGCGCAGGATGCACCACCATGCCAGCGGGCTTATTGACTACCATTAAGGCATCGTCCTCGTACACAATATCCAGCGGAATGTCCTGAGGGATTACCTCATTATCATAGTAAGGGCGATCAAGCATTACCGTTATCACGTCGAATGGCTTCACGCGATAATTACTCTTGACCGACTTATCATTAGCTAAGATATAACCCGCTTCGGCAGCCTTCTGGATGCGGTTTCTGGACACATTGGTGAGTTTGTCGTACAGATACTTATCCACCCTCACCATATCTTGGCCCTTGTCTACCGTCACTCTGAAATGCTCATAGAGCTGCACTTCGTCTGCCGAAGGTTCCAAGTCATCAAGCACCATATCATCGGGTAATTCCTCTATCATCTCCAAACACAGATTATATCAGAACCAAGGATCTTCTTCCGTTGTTGATTCCTCTTCGGTAGGTTGGTCGATAGGATTGATCAGTATTTCCTCCTCATCATCATCCTTTCCATCACCTGCCACCAGAACCAACGATGAGCCCATAGGCACCTTCTCACCTATCATCAGCGTATGACCACGGTATTTCACACCATACACCCAGTCTTTCTCTCCCTGAATGTATTGCACAGAGTCAATTTTGAAACCAGAAGCGGTGATCTTCACCTGTGCTTCGCGCAAAGAACTGTTCTCCACCACATCTGGGATGGCCATCAGAGGCACATTCAGGGAATTGATGGTAAGGCGGATGACACGGCCTTTCTTTACCAGCTGCTCTGGCTCTGGATTCACCTCAAGCACAGTGCCCGCAGGCTTGTCTTCCATATAGGTAGAATCAGAAACCTCTGCTGCAAGATCGTGATTGCGCAACATAAGGGCAGCCTCATTGACACCCATGCCCTTCACATTAGGCACACGTACGCCTTCGCCATGATGCGTATAGATATCCAGTCCCTTCAGAATGAGTAATAACATCAGGATCACGAAAACGACCATACCGATGATGTTCCACCAGAAGAACTTATTACGCTTGAATGAAAAGAATTCCTTAATAGTCATATTCACACAAAATTAGAAATAAAGACATCGCTAATCTTAGTTTTCTGCAAAGATACAATTTTCAAATAAGCGGACTTATTAAAATCTGAACTTTTTTATCAGAATCGATGCAATTCAAATAAAAAAAAGGATGTGCCGAGCTTCGGCACATCCTTCTCTATAGGGAATCAATCCTTTACGAATCAATCATCGAATCGATGCTCAAGCACAGAGGCTCTGTCATTATCATCGAAGTCGAGCACAGTACGCTTATTGGCTTGCATGCGCTCATAGTCTTCACGAGAATCCACGATAATCTTCTCGAATTCACGCAGACCAGTACCCGCAGGGATCAAGTGTCCGCAGATTACATTCTCCTTCATGCCCTCCAGATAGTCTGACTTGCCGTTGATGGCTGCCTCGTTGAGCACCTTCGTCGTTTCCTGGAAGGAAGCAGCAGACATAAAGCTGGAAGTCTGCAAAGCTGCACGGGTGATACCCTGTAGAATCTGAGTAGAGGTGGCAGGAACTGCATCACGCACCTGAACAAGCTTCAAGTCACGACGCTTCAGCATACTGTTCTCATCGCGAAGTTTGCGAGCTGTCACTATCTGACCAGCCTGCATATTCTGAGAATCACCAGCATCTACCACAACCTTCTTGCCCCAGATACGGTCGTTCTCATCCTGGAAGTCGAGCTTATCCACAATCTGCTGCTCCAAGAAGCGCGTATCTCCAGGCTCGTCGATCTGAACCTTACGCATCATCTGACGAACGATGATCTCAAAGTGCTTATCATTGATCTTCACACCTTGCAGACGATAAACGTCCTGTACCTCGTTCACAATGTACTCCTGAACAGCCGTTGGGCCCTTGATAGCCAAGATGTCGGCAGGGGTGATGGCACCGTCTGACAGTGACGTACCAGCACGTACATAGTCGTTCTCCTGTACCAGAATCTGCTTTGACAGTGGAACCAGATAACGCTTCTCATCACCAGCCTTAGAGGTGACGATAATCTCGCGGTTACCACGCTTCACCTTACCCATCTTAATTTCACCATCGATTTCAGAAACGATAGCAGGATTTGACGGGCTACGTGCCTCGAACAGCTCCGTTACTCGTGGAAGACCACCCGTGATATCACCGGCCTTACTTACGGCACGTGGAATCTTCACGATGACGTCACCAGCTTTCACTTGCTGACCGTTCTCAACCACTACGTGACCACCCACAGGGAGGTTGTATGTTCTGATCAGTTCACCGTTCTCATCTACGATGCGAGCACCTGGAACCTTGGTTCTATCCTTAGACTCAATAATAATGTACTCACGCAAGCCAGTAGATTCATCAACCTCCACATTGAAGGTGACATTCTCTACTACGTCTTCCAGCTCTACCTTACCAGCTGTTTCTGTGATTACAACAGCGTTGAATGGGTCCCAACGAGCAATCAGCTTGCCCTTCTCTACCTGCTCGCCATCGCTGGCATAGAGGGTAGATCCATAAGGAACGGTATGAGTAGAAAGTACAATACCTGTATTCACATCCACGAAGCGGGCTTCTGTCAGACGGCTTACAACCAACTTAGCTGGTTCACCAGCATCATCTACGACGTCCACGGTGCGGAGCTCTTCGAACTCAATCTTAGAGTTGTTCTTAGCCACGATAGTAGCATCTGCAGCGATGTTGGCTGCCGTACCACCAGCGTGGAATGTACGAAGTGTCAGCTGTGTACCTGGCTCACCGATAGACTGTGCGGCAATCACACCTACAGCCTCACCCTTCTGAACCATCTTGCTGGTTGCCAAGTTGCGTCCGTAGCACTTAGCGCATACACCCTTCTTAGATTCGCAGGTCAATACCGAGCGAATTTCAACGCTCTCGATAGGAGAATCTTCGATGATTTGAGCAATGCTCTCAGTAATCTCATCACCTGCAGCCACAATCAGCTCTCCTGTTGTAGGATGAATGATGTCATGCACTGACACACGACCCAAGATTCGCTCGTAGAGTGTAGCTACAACCTCGTCATTGTTCTTCAACGCTGTGCAAACCAAACCACGCAAGGTTCCGCAGTCCTCTTCATTGATAATCACATCGTGTGATACATCCACCAGACGACGGGTCAGATAACCTGCATCGGCTGTCTTCAAAGCGGTATCTGCCAAACCCTTACGGGCACCGTGGGTGGAGATGAAGTACTCCAACACAGACAAGCCTTCCTTAAAGTTAGAAAGAATTGGGTTCTCAATGATCTGACCACCTTCTGCACCGGCTTTCTGAGGCTTAGCCATCAGACCACGCATACCAGAGAGCTGACGAATCTGCTCCTTAGAACCACGGGCACCAGAATCCAACATCATGAATACTGAGTTGAAGCCATCGTTATCGGCAGACAGAGTCTTCATCAAGATATTAGACAACTCTGAGTTAACATGAGTCCAGATATCAATCACCTGGTTGTAACGCTCATTGTTGGTAATGAAACCCATATTATAGTTAGCAATCACCTGCTCTACTTCGTCATAACCCTTCTGTACCAAAGCAGCCTTCTCTTCTGGGATGATGATATCACCCAGGTTGAATGACAAGCCACCCTTGAATGCCATGTAGTAACCCATGTTCTTGATGCCATCCAGGAATTCGCAAGCCTTAGTCACACCTGCCACCTTAATTACATGGCTGATAATATCACGCAGAGACTTCTTGGAAATGACAGTATTGATGTAACCAGCCTCATCTGGAACAATCTGGTTCACCATCACACGGCCAACAGACGTTTCGCGCATCAGCTTCTTCACGATGTTGCCTTGCTCGTCCACATCGTTCACCATCACATTGATAATGGCGTGAATATCGCATTTGCCCTCATTGTAGGCAATGATAGCTTCTTCTGGACCATAGAAAGTGAGTCCTTCGCCCTTGGCACCCTTACGCAACTTGGTGATGTAGTACAGGCCAAGCACCATATCCTGTGAAGGCACGGTGATAGGCGCACCGTTGGCAGGGTTCAAGATGTTATGAGGTTCCAGCATCAGCAACTGTGCTTCCAGTATGGCCTCATTGCTCAGTGGCAAGTGAACGGCCATCTGGTCACCATCGAAGTCGGCGTTGAATGCCGTACATGCCAATGGGTGCAACTGGATAGCTTTACCCTCGATCAACTTAGGCTGGAAGGCCTGGATACCCAGACGGTGCAGTGTAGGGGCACGGTTCAGCAATACTGGATGACCTCTCATCACGTACTCCAAGATATCCCAGATCACAGGCTCTTTACGGTCTACAATCTTCTTGGCACTCTTCACAGTCTTTACGATACCTCTCTCTATCAACTTTCTGATGACAAATGGCTTGTAAAGCTCTGCTGCCATCAGCTTAGGAAGACCGCACTCGCCCATCTTCAGCTCAGGACCTACCACGATCACTGAACGTGCAGAATAGTCCACACGCTTACCCAACAGGTTCTGGCGGAAGCGACCTTGCTTACCCTTCAAGCTGTCGGACAGTGACTTCAGCGGACGGTTAGATTCTGACTTCACGGCACTCGACTTACGTGAGTTGTCGAACAAGGAGTCGACTGCTTCCTGAAGCATACGCTTCTCATTACGCAGAATCACCTCTGGAGCCTTAATCTCAATCAATCTCTTCAGACGGTTGTTACGGATAATCACACGGCGATACAAATCATTCAAGTCGGAAGTAGCAAAGCGGCCACCATCCAGTGGAACCAATGGGCGAAGCTCTGGAGGAGTCACAGGAATTATCTTCATGATCATCCACTCTGGCTTATTGCGACCCTTGGAAGCACGGAATGACTCTACCACCTGCAGACGCTTCAGAGCCTCGGCCTTACGCTGCTGTGAAGAATCACTGCCTGCACGGTTTCTCAGTTCGTATGACAAAGAGTCCAAATCCAGACGGCACAGCAGGTCATAGATAGCCTCTGCACCCATCTTGGCGATGAACTTATTAGGATCGGTGTCCTCCAAGAACTGGTTGTCCTTAGGAAGCTTATCGAGTAAATCCAGGTATTCATTCTCCTCGAGCATGTCATACTGAGCAATCTGGTCACTCAGCACACCTGGCTGAATCACGATGTAACGCTCATAGTAGATCACAGAATCGAGTTTCTTGGTAGGCAAGCCCAGCAAGTAACCTATCTTGTTAGGCAGGGAACGGAAATACCAGATGTGAGCAACAGGCACCACCAATTGGATATGTCCAGAACGTTCGCGACGAACCTTCTTCTCTGTCACCTCTACACCGCAACGATCACAAACAATACCTTTGTAACGAATGCGCTTGTACTTACCACAATGGCACTCGTAGTCCTTTACCGGACCAAAAATACGCTCGCAGAACAAACCATCACGCTCTGGTTTATAGGTGCGATAGTTGATTGTTTCAGGCTTCAATACCTCGCCAAAAGAGTTCTCAAGGATTTCCTCTGGGGAAGCCAGACCTATTGAGATCTTGGAGAAATTGGTTTTTACTTTATTTTCTTTTCTAAAAGCCATACTTATATATGTATTTTGATCGTTGTCAATAATTATTCAAGATGTATGCTTAATCCTAAGCCCTTCAGTTCATGCAGAAGCACATTGAGTGACTCTGGGATTCCAGGTGTAGGCATCGGCTCGCCCTTCACGATAGACTCATAAGCCTTAGAACGACCGTTCACATCATCAGACTTGATGGTCAGGATCTCTTGCAGCACATGAGCAGCACCAAAGGCCTCGAGTGCCCAAACCTCCATCTCACCAAAACGCTGACCACCGAACTGTGCCTTACCACCCAATGGCTGCTGAGTAATAAGTGAGTACGGACCGATGGAACGTGCATGCATCTTATCGTCAACCATGTGGCCTAACTTCAACATGTATGTTACACCCACGGTAGCTTGCTGCTCGAATGGCTCACCAGTCTCACCATCATATAGGGTGGTCTTACCATAGCGAGGCAGACCAGCCTTGTCGGTCCACTCATTCAGCTGCTCGATGGTAGCACCGTCGAAGATTGGAGTAGCGAACTTCACGCCCAATGCTCTGCCAGCACGACCAAGTACAGCCTCCAGGATCTGACCGATGTTCATACGAGAAGGCACACCCAGCGGGTTCAAGCAGATATCTACAGGCGTTCCATCTGCCAAGAATGGCATGTCTTCCTGACGTACCACGCGGGAAACGATACCCTTATTACCGTGACGACCAGACATCTTATCACCGACACCGATCTTACGCTTCTTGGCAATGTAAACCTTAGCCATCTGGATAATGCCTGATGGAAGCTCATCACCAATCGTGATAGCGAATTTGCGGCGCTTCAGGTCTGCATCCATCTCCTTGTACTTTCTGATGTAGTTCATCACCAACGTGTGAATCAATTCGTTGGTATGCTCATCTTCAGTCCAGTTGCTCAGCTGTACGCCCATGAAATCGAAGTCAGCAAAGCTGGCAGCAGTGAACTTAGCACCCTTGGCTATCACTGCAGTGCCCATATAGTCCTTCACCCCCTCTGAAACATAATCGGCAGTGAGATGCAACAGCTTCTCAATAAGGACCTTTCTCAGTGCACCGACTTTCTCCTGGAACTCTACGTCGAGCTTAGGCATCAATGCCTTGTCGGCCAACTTAGAGCTACGGGTCTTCATGGCGCGTGAATAGAGGCGCTTGCCAATGACCACACCTCTCAATGATGGGTTGGCCTTCAGTGAAGCATCCTTCACATCGCCGGCCTTGTCACCGAAGATGGCACGGAGCAACTTCTCCTCTGGTGAAGGATCAGACTCACCCTTAGGTGTGATCTTACCGATGATGATATCACCTGGCTCAATGCGGGCACCGATACGTACGATACCATTCTCATCCAGATCCTTCGTAGCTTCCTCACTTACGTTAGGAATATCGGAGGTAAGCTCTTCCATACCACGCTTGGTCTCACGTACTTCGAGTGAATATTCATCCACATGCACAGAAGTCATGATATCCTCACGAACGATGCGCTCATTCAGCACGATAGCATCCTCATAGTTGTAACCCTTCCAAGGAATGTAGGCCACCAGCAGGTTCTTACCCAATGACAACTCACCATCGGCGGTAGAATAACCTTCTGTCAGAATCTGACCCTTCGTCACTCTGTCACCCTTGTTGCAAACAGGGCGAAGGTCGATGGTCATGCTCTGATTGGTTCTGCGCCACTTAGGAATCTTATACTCTTTCACAGCAGGCTCGAAGCTCACATAGTCTTCCTCCTCTGTGCGGTCGTAACGGATTCTGATGGTGGTAGAATCTACGAACTCTACCTCACCCTCGCCTTCAGCGGCAATCTGGGTGCGAGAGTCGCGTGCCAACTGTGCCTCGATACCAGTACCAACGATAGGAGACTCGGTTCTCAGCAATGGCACTGCCTGGCGCATCATGTTAGATCCCATCAATGCACGGTTAGCGTCATCATGCTCCAAGAATGGAATCAAGGCTGCAGCGATAGAGGCGATCTGCTGTGGAGACACATCCATATAGTCCACCTGATCTGGAGAAACTACTGGGAAGTCGGCATCCTGACGGCTCTGGATTCTGTCGTTCTTGAAGGTGCCATCGTCTTCCAGTGGGGCATTACCCTGTGCGATGATCTTTTCTTCCTCTTCCTCTGCGGTCATATAAATCAGGCCTTCTGGTGAGAGATCCACCTTACCATCGGCCACCTTGCGATAAGGGGTCTCGATGAAGCCTAAGTCATTAATCTTTGCAAATACACACAGTGAAGAAATCAAACCGATGTTAGGACCTTCAGGTGTCTCAATAGGGCAGAGACGACCATAGTGGGTATAGTGCACGTCACGCACCTCGAAACCGGCACGCTCACGTGACAGACCGCCAGGACCTAAGGCAGACATTCTTCGCTTATGTGTAATCTCAGCCAATGGATTGGTCTGATCCATGAACTGAGAAAGGGCATTCGTTCCAAAGAAGGAGTTGATCACAGAAGAGATGGTCTTCGCATTGATCAAGTCGGTTGGAGTGAATACCTCATTATCGCGAACGTTCATGCGCTCACGGATGGTGCGTGACATACGTGCCAAGCCAATGGAGAACTGGTTTGACAGCTGCTCGCCTACCGTGCGTACACGACGGTTGCTCAAGTGGTCGATATCATCCACATCAGCCTTAGAGTTTATCAGCTCTATCAGATACTTGATAATCTCTATGATGTCCTCCTTCGTCAAGACACGCACGTTCATGTCTGTAGAGAGGTTCAGCTTCTTGTTGATGCGGTAACGACCCACATCACCCAAGTCGTAGCGTTTCTCGGAGAAGAAGAGGTTAACGATCACCTCACGTGCACTGGCATCATCGGCAGGATCTGCGTTACGCAGCTGGCGATAGATGTAGAGTACAGCCTCTTTCTCAGAGTTACTTGGGTCTTTCTGTAATGTGTTATATATAATAGAGTAGTCAGACTGGTTAGGTTCTTCCTTATGGATAAGGATGTTCTGAACGCCCGACTCCAGGATAATATCCAGATGTTCAGGTTCCAAGACGGTCTCACGATCGATGACAACCTCGTTACGCTCGATAGAAACCACCTCACCTGTATCTTCATCTACAAAATCCTCCACCCATGATTTCAAGACACGGGCCGCCAGCTTTCTACCAGTAAGTTTCTTCAAGTTGGTCTTGTTCACCTTCACTTCCTCTGCCAGGTTGAAGATCTCCAAGATATCCTTGTCGGTCTCAAAACCAATGGCGCGCAGCAAAGTTGTCACAGGCAACTTCTTCTTACGGTCGATATAAGCATACATCACATTATTGATGTCGGTGGCGAACTCAATCCATGAGCCCTTAAAAGGTATGATTCGGGCTGAATACAGCTTAGATCCATTCGCATGGATACTCTGGCCGAAGAACACACCTGGAGAACGATGCAACTGTGACACGATCACACGTTCTGCACCATTGATGACGAACGTAGCGTTGTCCGTCATATAGGGGATTGTTCCCAAGAAAACATCCTGAACTACGGTATCGAAGTCCTCATGATCAGGATCTGTACAATACAATTTCAGCTTTGCCTTCAAGGGTACACTATAGGTAAGCCCCCGCTCCATACATTCCTCGATGGTATAGTGCGGCGGATCAATATAATAATCCAAGAACTCTAAAACGAAATTATTCCTTGTATCAGCAATAGGAAAGTTTTCAGCAAATACTTTATACAATCCCTCGTTCTTACGTTTTTCTGTGGGGGTGTCTAGTTGTAAAAAGTCTCTGAACGACTTCAATTGAACTTCCAGAAAGTCCGGATACTCGCGCGGACTCTTGGTCGAAGCGAAATTAACTCTTTGATTTACAATATTAGAAGACATCTGGTAATGGATTAGTAGAACTTAAAAAGAAATAAAGACACAAAAAGGTTAAGAACCCTATTCGGGTTCCTAACCGAGATTTCCTGAGATATCAGGATAGCTTTTTATTTAAGTTCAACTTCAGCTCCTGCACCTTCCAGTGTAGCCTTCAGTGCTTCTGCCTCATCCTTAGATACACCTTCCTTCAGTGTGCTAGGTGCACCGTCAACGAGATCCTTAGCTTCCTTCAGACCCAGACCGCAAGCTTCCTTAACGGCCTTAACAACCTGGAGCTTAGCAGCGCCAGCGCTCTTCAATACTACATCAAAAGAGGTCTTCTCTTCCTCTACTGGAGCAGCAGCAGGACCAGCAGCAACTGCAACAGCTGCAGCAGCAGGCTCAATTCCATACTCGTCCTTCAGGACTGTCTTCAACTCTTGAACTTCCTTTACTGTAAGGTTAACCAACTCTTCAGCAATAGCTTTAATATCTGCCATTTTTATAAATCTTTTAATTGTTATTTTCTAAATGTATTTTTAAATTTTGGATTAGCGCTCCTCCAGCGTCTTCAGCACGCCATGAATTGTGTTAGCACCAGACTCGAGGGCTGAAATAACTCCCTGAGTAGGACCTTCCAACATAGCCACAACGTCTGCGATGAGTTCGTTCTTGCTCTTGATAGCCACGAGCTCTTCGAGTCTGTCAGCGCCTACATAGAAGCCTTCCTCTGCATAAGCAGCCTTCAGGCTAGGAACACCACCTTTAACATCTTTGAGCAACTTAGCTGGCTTGTTCGCAGTCTCAGCGAACATGACAGCCGTTGTACCCTTCAACGTACCAAAAAGCGGAGAAAAATCCACATCTTGCTTCTCGAGAGCCTTCTGAAGCAGGGTGTTCTTAACCACCATCAGCTTTATACCGTCGCCGAAGCACTTTCTTCTCAGCGCACTGGTAGCCTCTGCATTCATACCGGCTGTGTCAACCAAGTAAAAATGAGGATAATTCTTTACTATAGCAGCAAGTTCTTCAATAATTCTTCCTTTATCTTCCTTTTTCATAACTTCTCCGTTTTATTAAGCTTCATCTACTGATTTGGGGTCAATCTTAATACCGGCACTCATCGTGCTAGAAAGATAAATACTCTTAATATATGTTCCCTTAGCTGCACTTGGCTTCAACTTAATCAAAGTATTGATGAATTCCTTTGCATTCTGGCAGATAGCCTCTGGTGCAAATGATACCTTACCGATAGAAGCATGAACAATACCTGTCTTGTCTACCTTAAAGTCAATCTTACCTTGCTTAACTTCTTTAACAGCTTTAGCTACGTCCATAGTAACGGTACCGCTCTTAGGATTAGGCATCAAGCCACGAGGGCCGAGCACACGTCCGAGAGGACCGATCTTACCCATGCAAGATGGCATAGTGATGATCACATCAACGTCTGTCCATCCGCCTTTGATCTTGTCGATATACTCGTCAAGACCTACATAATCAGCGCCAGCTTCTTTTGCAGCAGCCTCAACATCAGGAGTACAAAGTGCCAAAACACGCACTACCTTACCTGTACCGTTAGGAAGTGAAACCACGCCTCTCACCATCTGGTTAGACTTACGTGGGTCTACACCCAGGCGTACGTCGATGTCCAGAGAAGCATCAAACTTGGTATAGGTGATTTCCTTTACCAAAGACGAAGCCTCTTTCAGCGTGTAGATTTTCCCTGCTTCAATTTTGCCTGCAGCCAACTTTTGATTTTTTGTCAGTTTACCCATTCTAATTGAAGTTTATTAGTTATTACTAGGGAACTCCCCATTTACAGTGATACCCATACTTCTGGCAGTACCTGCAACCATCTTCATGGCAGCCTCTACTGTGAAGCAGTTCAAGTCAACCAACTTGTCCTGAGCGATAGCGCGCACCTGATCCCAGGTAATTGAAGCAACCTTCTTGCGGTTAGGCTCAGCAGAACCACTCTTCACTTTAGTAGCTTCCAGCAACTGAATAGCCACAGGTGGAGTCTTAACGACGAAGTCGAAAGACTTGTCAGTGTAATAAGTAATGATTACAGGCAGCACTTTACCTGCCTTGTCCTGAGTCCTGGCATTGAATTGCTTGCAGAAATCCATAATGTTGATACCCTTAGAACCCAGAGCAGGACCTACGGGAGGTGATGGATTTGCTGCGCCACCTTTAATCTGTAACTTGATTTGTCCAGCAACTTCTTTAGCCATTTTTCTAAAATTTAAAAAACATAAATAAGAAAAAAGGATACTTATAAGCTAAGTATCATTCTTTCTCCACTTGCATAAAGTTCAATTCGAGAGGAGTCTTCCTTCCGAATATCTTCACCATAACCTTCAGCTTCTTCTTCTCGTTGTTGATCTCTTCGATCACGCCGTTGAATCCACTGAATGGACCGTAATTCACCTTTACGGTCTCTCCAACGATGTAAGGGATGTTTGCATCATCTTCCGTCTCTTGCAGTTCGTCGAATGTGCCAAGGATGCGACTGACTTCCGATTGTCTCAGAGGAGTGGGGTGGTCCATACCGCCTAAAAAACCGAGTACATTTGGGGTATTTCTAAGATGGTGGGTGATTTCGCCAACCAAAGCTGCTTCTACCAAGACGTAACCAGGGAGATAACTCCTCTCCTTCATAACTTTTTTACCGTTACGAACCTGATACACCTTCTCGGTAGGAATCAGTACCTGAGAAACGTAATCGCCAAGGGTTCCGTTCTTCATATCGGCTTCGATATATTCCTTCACCTTAGCTTCTTTACCGCTAACGGCACGCATCACGTACCATTTCTTCTCAATCTCAGACATGCTCCAATTCAGTTTTTAACTAGGATAAACAAACTCCATCACATTCTGGAAACAGAAATCCATCACAAATACTACCAGTGCAATGAGTATGGAAGCATATAATACTGCAACTGCACTATTGGTCAGTTCCTTGTATGTAGGCCAGGTTACCTTATATACAAGTTCGTTGTAAGATTCTTTTACGTAATTAATAATCTTATTCATATCATTAATTTTAGCACGGGAGGAGAGGCTCGAACTCCCGACAGCCGGTTTTGGAGACCGGTACTCTACCAACTGAGCTACTCCCGTGTGAATCAGTCCTCCGCTCGTCACGGAGGACTGATGTTTTAGTTATCTAGATTAATCCTCGTCGAGAATTTCAGTAATCTGACCAGAACCTACGGTACGACCGCCCTCGCGGATAGCGAAGCGCAGACCTACGTTCAATGCAACTGGGTAAATCAGATCAACGATGATCTCTACGTTATCACCTGGCATTACCATTTCAGTTCCCTCTGGCAGAGTGATCTCACCAGTACAGTCCATAGTACGGAGGTAGAACTGAGGACGATAGTGGTTGTGGAATGGAGTATGACGACCACCCTCTTCCTTCTTCAGAACGTAGATAGTAGCCTTGAACTTCTTGTGTGGATGAATCTCACCTGGCTTGCAGAGCACCATACCACGCTTAACCTCGTTCTTGTCGATACCGCGGAGCAGCAGACCTACGTTATCACCAGCTTCACCCTCATCCAGGAGCTTACGGAACATCTCAACGCCAGTTACAACTGACTTCTTGTCCTCGCCAAGACCCAGGATCTCAACCTCGTCACCTACATGGATACGACCAGCCTCGATACGACCGGTAGCCACAGTACCACGACCAGTGATTGAGAAGATATCCTCAACAGGCATCAAGAATGGTTTGTCAACATCACGTGGAGGCAGTGGAATCCAAGTATCAACAGCGTCCATCAGTTCCATCACCTTGTCTTCCCACTTAGCCACACCGTTCAGTGCGCCAAGAGCAGAACCCTGGATGAAAGGAGTGTTGTCACCATCGAACTCATAAGCTGCCAGCAGGTCGCGCATTTCCATCTCAACCAACTCAAGCATCTCAGCATCGTCAACAAGGTCACACTTGTTCATGAATACTACCAGACGAGGAACGTTTACCTGACGAGCGAGCAGGATGTGCTCACGAGTCTGAGGCATAGGACCATCTGTAGCAGCAACTACGATGATAGCACCATCCATCTGAGCGGCACCAGTTACCATGTTCTTCACATAGTCAGCGTGTCCCGGGCAGTCAACGTGTGCATAGTGACGGTTAGCGGTCTCATACTCAACGTGTGCAGTGTTGATAGTGATACCTCTTTCCTTCTCTTCAGGAGCGTTGTCAATCTGATCGAATGACTTAACCTTACCTTCATTACCAGCAACTCTAGCAGCCAACACCTTAGTGATAGCAGCTGTCAAAGTAGTCTTACCGTGGTCTACGTGACCAATTGTACCAATGTTAACGTGCGGTTTGGTACGTTCGAATTTCTCTTTAGCCATAGCTTTACTTGTTATTTATTTGATTAATAATCGGCATTTACACTCTCTTCGAGCTGTTACCGGGACTTGAACCCGGGACCTCTTCCTTACCAAGGAAGTGCTCTACCACTGAGCTATAACAGCAAACAGGTGTATGACACCTTATTTATATATGTGGGCAAAGATGGATTCGAACCACCGAAGGCGTACGCCAGCAGATTTACAGTCTGCCCCATTTGGCCACTCTGGTATTTGCCCCTATTCCGCTATGCGGTGTGCTTTTGAGCCTCGTTAAGATTGGCTTGCGCCCATCCTCATTCTGCTCTTTGAGCCTCGTTAAGATTGGCTTGCGCCCATCCTCATTCTGCTCTTTGAGCCTCGTTAAGATTGGCTTGCACCCATCCTCATTCTGCTCTTTGAGCCTCGTTAAGATTGGCTTGCGCCCATCCTCATTCTGCTCTTTGAGCCTCTTGTCGGATTCGAACCAACGACCCCGAG
>FLNX01001917.1_pt1 | contig 18404 bp, 17 predicted proteins | sample 1140341 | NCBI WGS metagenome assembly FLNX01 (sample SAMEA3878208, study PRJEB12797) | bioreactor metagenome | biome: Moose rumen | place: Sweden | collected 2011-10
AAAAAAAGACCATCGCCGACGTGGCGGAAGTGAAAGATGAAAAAGGAAAAGTGAAAGGTGAAAGCAATTTCCCTGACTGGTTCGTGCGCGGCGTTGAGGCGGCTCTGCTTGCGCCGACTGCCGTCAATCAGCAGAAATTCCTCTTTATCCTGCATCCTGACAACCGCGTAGAAGCCAAAGCGCGTTTTGCCCTTTCGAGTTACCTGCAAACCGACCTCGGCATTGCCAAATGTCATTTCGAGATTGGCACCGGCAAGAAGAACTTTGAATGGATGGTATAATCGTTATGTAGCAACACTTGGAGCGCGGTCGTTCCCGCCCGTAGCAACACTTGGGTGGTGACTATCTCATAGATGACCGCCCGAACAAATGCGAAGCAGACATGTTTGAGGGTGAAGCGATTGCCTTCGATAGCACACAGTTTCCTGATTGGGAAGCAGTAACGGACTATTTATTACGCAAACAAAACTATGTATAGTCAAGTAAAAGTAGCACCTGTTATTGACGACTCGCATAAGAGAGAGATATGGTGTGATAAACCGATACAAAGATAAAGAATAATTACAATAATACAGATATTATGAAGACTTTTAAACCATCAGCGTGGGTACTCCCTCAACCTGTAATGATTATCGGAACGTATGACCAAAATGGCAAACCCAATGCGATGAATGCCGCATGGGGAGGACAATGGGACATGCACGAGATTTTTATCTCACTCGGCTCGCATGCCACCACCGACAACTTGGCTGTCAATCCTGAATTCACAGTGGCTTTTGCCACGGCAGAAACAGTTGTTGCGGCTGATTATGTGGGTATTGCTTCCGGCAGGAAAGTGCCTGACAAGATGGCGCGTGCCGGATGGACGGCAGAGAAAGCACCTTCTGTCAATGCCCCTGTTTTCAAAGAACTGCCGATGACGTTGGAATGTCGGGTATCGCGCCTTATCGACGAGTCCGAGGACGGCTGCTATCTCATTGGCGAGATTGTCGGTATCGTTTGCGATGAGCAATATCTCGCCGCTGACGGCAAACCCGATGTGGAGAAGATGCACCTCATCACCTTCGACCCCGTGCATCACACCTATATCGAACTCGGCACGACCGTCGGCAAAGCCTTCTCCGATGGCAAACAACTGATGTAGAGAGATTGTCTGTTGCAAAGCGATAGAGGACAAATGATAGTAAAAAGTGATGCAAAAGATTCTCTTTATATGTCATGGTAATATCTGTCGGTCGCCGATGGCGGAGTTCGTGATGAAACATCTTGTACGGGAGTGCGGCAGAGAGGCTGATTTTGAGATTGCTTCTGCTGCTGTTTCATCGGAAGAGACGGGCAACGATATCTATCCTCCTGCCAAGAGGAAACTGACAGAAAAAGGTATTCCGTTCAGTCGTAGAGCCGCCCGAAAAATAACTCGAGAAGACTATGAATACTATGATTATGTGGTATGTATGGACAGAAGTAACTTGCGCTTGTTGAGATATATCATAGATGAGGACGATGAGAAGAAAGTGTCGCTGCTGATGGCATGGAATGGGGAGAACAGGGATGTTGCCGACCCATGGTACACAGGCGATTTTGAAACCACATACCAAGATTTAGTGACTGGTTGCAGAGCTTTGCTGAAGGCAATGGACAGGAAACGACTATAAAACGATAAAATCCTAATAAATCATTAAAACATACATCATTATGCCACACATTAAAGTCAAGTGCTATCCCAAGCACCTCACTATAAAAATGTCATAAAGCGGCTATGTATTTCCAAATTATCGAGCCTGACCGAGCATTGAAACCCTATATCAACCGCTATGTTTTCGTTCGTGCGGAGGGATCGACTGACACTATGACACCTCCGGCGGATGATTCGCGGTTTGTCAACGGAAAACATGCGCAACCACTGCTTCCTAACTACGGCAGTATGGTTTTTGTACGCAATGCGGTGGTGGAAAGAGGCGGCAAGAACACCCTCTTGGTCGGTGCTCAGTGCAAGTCTCTAGAACAGACCACTGCTTATTTGGCGTTTCCGTCCGCGAACAGACCAATTCTCCTGCACTGCTTAGGTCATGTAGAACTGCATACTTTCTATCGGAGTATGTTCTAACACATTATATGCCATCACTTTCTTCATCACCCCCGTCAGCGACACGGGGCGGTCGGCCAATACCGGTAGAGGTTTTTGTTGAGGTTGTGCCAAAGGAATGGCTGTTTTCCAGTTGGCAAACTCCTCTTCGTTTTCGGAGGAAGGCTGAAACAGGGATTCCAGAAGCGTCATTACTATTCTTCCCTCCTCTGCCTCGGATGTTGCGGCCCCTTCGTGGACAAATTTCTGAAGGCTTGTCTTGGGAAACCCCACGAAAGCCATTTCCACCTCTATGGACTTGTTATACCGCTTTGTTACCTTGAACTTATTGACGTAACGGCAACACAGCCACGCGCTCCATTCGTAAGCGCGGTAGAATGAGCCATCCGCAAACAAATGTATCTGACGCTGCTGAATCGTTTCTGCGCGAGCATCCTCGATGGTCTGTATCTCTGATAACTTTGCCATATTTTTTTCAGTTATCGACTCCTCTGTGCCCGCTTGCGTCCGTCATGGGACGCCTGCCGGCACAGAGGAGAGGGATTACGGTTTTTCTCGTTTTGGGGGGAGAACAAGGACTATGGGATTCATTCTATACTAACGGACTAAACGGACAGAAGGCCCGCTGCTGCGGTAGCTGCCGTTCTGCGGATCGAGGCTGCCCGAATAGAAGTAGAGGAAGAACGCGCCGACCGCGTCGTAAGGCGTAGCCGACCAGTAGTAACCGCTCGATCCCACATCGTACACACTCGTGCCGAGGCGGTAGCCCGCAGCAGGCAAAAAGACGGCACCCGCTGATTCCATCTGTGACCATTGTGCCGAAGTGTAATTGTTCGTACTTGCTACTAAACTCCAATCATACCAATTGCTCGCGCTCGTCATACCCGCCGTGAAGCCACAATCGCTCGGCAATGACCATACATCCGGCAAAATCACAATACCTGTCACACCATTCACTTTGGCAGCACCATACTTGCTGCTCGCATCAGTGCGTGTATTAAACAAATATACCCACTCGTCTTTGGTCAGCGTGCGCCAAACGTTGGCAGTATTGCCTCCATTGGAAATAGCATTTGTGCCCCAATCAGTAAAAGTCGAATAGTCGCTGTAATCGGTGCTCGTGTTTGTAGGATTACTGCCCGTGCCCCAACCAAAGAGGTCTATCCAACCGCTATAAGTAGCACTAATCTGGCGGTTGTCGCTGTTTTCAACTGTACCACCTATATAGCAATAGTTGCTCTCGTTGGTCTGACCATAACCCATACCGACCATATCCCACTGATGCTCCGCAAAACGCCAAGTATTCGTGCTTGCCTGATACTGCAAGTTGCCCTGCGAGAACTGAACCTGCGTGGTGGCACTGACGGAGAACTTGCCGGAGAGCACGGGGGGAGCAACCAAACTGATACTGTCGGCTTGCAACACCTCGCCGTTACTCAAATAGATATAAAACTGCGCTGAAACGCTTAATGTCATCATTAAGGCGATGACTGCCGAGAAAAACTTTTTCATACTTTGTATTGTTTAATTGGTTAACTTTCAATTTTCACCTTTCATAGTGATTCTGTTGCCGCGGACATCGTATTCGATAACCGAGCCGTTCTCTGTTTGCAGGCGGATCAGCACCTGCCCGTCACGCACCACTTTCTCCACATTGCGGATAAGAGGGCTCTCCGTACGCTCTACAGCGGTCTCTATCTCTTCCGCTTCGACCATCGCAAAGGTGAGGCTTCTCACGCCGCTCACTTCTGCTTCGGGGATGTTCACCTGCAGCGACTGACCGCTCTGTAATACAACTAAATCCGTCACCTCGGTGGCAGCGAGTTGCACCACCTGCTTCTGTCCGTTTGTGCCATGCACGATCATCGCAGGCACAACCGATGCCCGCGCCGTCATCCCCACCGCCACTAACAGCAGAGAGAGAATAAAGATTCTTCGTTTCTTCTTCATAAGTTGAGTTATTATTAAGGATTACTTATAGGGTCGTTAGGGTCATTAAGGACTTTAGAGTTTTTAAGGACCTCAGGGTCATTAAGGGCATTATACACAGAAAGCGACAGAGACACGTCGTCCCTGCCGCTTATAGAAGTGGCTGCTATATCTGCTGTTGTTTATACCTTCTGTCTGCGCTGCTCCATCGCGCATTGCAATGCGTTCTCCGAGCACGCTCTTCCGCGCTCCGCGCGCAGATAGATAGATAGATAGATAGATAGATAGATAGATAGATAGATAGATAGATAGCGGTCATAGTGTTGTTATGCGAATGACGATGCAAAGGTACTATTTAATTTTGATATATGCAAATTTTATTGCGGATTTTAGGCAGATTTGAGTTTTTTTTGAGGAATTGACAGGGTGAGTTCGCGGGTTGTAATTATAGCAATTGGATGTCAAGAAAGAACAAGCGACCGTTCGGTCACTTGTTACAATTTAGAGAGAGATCAGTTTCTTGGTATTTGTTACCGATTAAAACTTCTTCACGGCAACGACTTGTGCCCACCAAGCGTTAGAGATGTAAGCCGCACGATATGAGAGTCGTGCGATAGGACTTGCTTGTTCTTCCTTAGCGCCGAATTTTTGAGCTTGTGCAGCCGCCATTGGACCATTTACCATTACATTGGTGAAATGGTCTTCGAGTGTAATGTATTTTTTATTCTCTTTATCTTCACTCCAAGGTGTATTATCAAATGTGGATGTATAAATTTTCTCATACAGGGAAGGAAGAGAGACGATTACTTGTTGTTCGCCTGCCTTTGCTGCGAATTTTTGTATGATAGATGATGATTTTTCAGTAGCATCTTTCTTTGTGGCATCCATTTTAAGATCTGATTTGGCCGGTCCATTTCCGGTAATCATTTGTCTGAAGTAAAAGATTTCTTCTGCGCCCGGGATAAACCACCCCTCTCCTAATTGTGTTGCCCAATACTCTAATGGGAAAAATGTTTTCATATCAATGGCTCTCTCCGCACAGAATTTTTGTACCGCTTTTAGATTATCAGCTCCTTGTCCCCCGATATTTGGAAGTAATTCGTTTTCGATTTGTTTTTTCATTTTCCCGGGAACCTTTATTTTTTGAGCATATTCGATATAAGGCATACCATATTTCAAAGAGGGCATACCTGCCGGCATCTCAATACCTTGTTTAGCGATGTATTTTTCAGCGGCCTTATTGGCCTTTACGTTAGACGCGACAAATTGTTCTACAGTAAGAGCCGTTCCTGTCATATACAATCCATGCTGTCCTGTTTCATCGACGTAAATGATAATAACGGGGAAACCGTCAACGATAGCGACATCACCAATCTCAAATGCTTGTGCTTTTGTAAACAAGGCAAGTAAGCACAACAACGCCATTAAACATTTTTTCATGATAATACAAATTAAATATTTTGTGATAATAGTTCCTGTTTAGAATTTCATAGCCAACCCAATCCCATTTTGTGACGATTGTATGCCAAATTCTAACTTAGCAGTTTTTCTTGCACATTGGGCGTTAAATATTTCATGTGAATTATTAACACGAGCATAACCAATAGGCAAGCAGACTACGCTACTGATAAGGAAACCAGCTCCTGCGCCCCACAAGATTGGATCATAATAAAGACTATACGGTGCCCACATAAGCGGAATGGACACGACGAAGCATCCGAGTCCAACTCCGAAAAATGTCCAGCCATTCTTAACTAACTTCTTACCGTTTTGATAACTTTGCCATGCCTCATAGCAATTATTTTGCACAAAGGCCACATATTCAGTTTCGGACATATTTTTTCCATTATAGAAATATGTTTTCCCTGACTTAGTGATTAAAGAACCCGATTGGTACTGGCTATTTGCCACATAAGCCCCCATCTGCTGTTGGGAAGAATTTTGTACTTGATGAAACGTACTGACACTTCCATTAGCATAGATAATAGAATTAATCTCCTTCGTGTTTAGGACAAAGGTTGGACCATTAGGATTACTTTGTTCCTTGTACTTAACTTCCGTTTGCGACACTTCAATAATCTGCGCGTCAATCTTTCTGGAATCATTAGTGATAATTACATCTTGTGCAGAGACAAAGCTGGCTACAATCAGCATAACCATCAGTAATAACTTTTTCATGTTTCTTTTGCTCACTTATATCCCATTGAGCATCGGTTTTATGTAGATATAAATTTGTTTATTCCCTGCTCTGACGGCTTTGCAGGTCTTGCCCCGTTTGGAGAGTGACGGTTCTCTATAGCCAAGGGACATAAAACAAAAAGCGGGACTGCACTATTGCTGTTCCGCTACTTGAGGCTCTGGTATTGCCCTAACATGTAAAAACAGACAACACCGAAGCCCACGCTGTATGTATATGGTACGCCTACACGCGCGTACATTATAGTATATACACACCATGGGCATCTTTGTGCTGCAATGCTTTGACATGTTATGAATTTACCAGATTCCAAGTAGCCAAAACAAAGCGCGTAAGACGCCTTTTCAATATGTCCGTATTCCTCCCACAACAAAGGACACATCCCAAGCGTGGGCTCAACACGGCAAAACTTTCGTTTTGCGGTGCAAAAGTACTACTTAATTTTGATATATGCAAAAATATTTCTCTTTTGCGGCAAAAATGTCCTTTTTTCCTTACAAATCGCACAATTTTCTTTGCCTACGACTGCTTTTGAGTGTGATGAGCGTTGCTTGATGTTCAAGAGAAGACAGGTAACGGATAGGCGGAGGTCTTATTAGCAGGTGCTTTTACAAGGTGGTCGTGGAGTTGATACGGGAAATTTGCTAAAAAACGACAATTCTGCACTTTTATTTGCAAATATGCGAAAAATGTTGTAATTTTGCAACCCCAATTGAAGGTAGCGATGGATAATTCCTTTCCCAAGTCGAGTAAGCTCTGCGGAGATATGCGGATTGCTGAGCTCCGCAAGACAGGTGAGCACTTGGTCGCATGGCCTATGCGCGTTACCTATCTGCCGGCTGAGGAGACGAAAGTGCTGATTTGGGCACCTAAGCGTCTCTTCAAGCATGCCGTGGATCGCAATAGGCTGAGACGCCTTATGCGGGAGGTTTATCGGCTCCACCAGTCGGAATTAAAACCGACTTTGCATATTGCCTTTGATTATATAGATACTGATATACAGCCTTTTACAACCATTGAAAAAGGTATGGTTAAGGCAATCGCTAAACTCAATGGACAATCAGCCACCCCATAATGCCCGTCAAATCCTCCGGCATATATTTCTCCTGCCGGTGTATTTTTATCGGACGTGCATCTCGCCGTTCACGCCTCCCTCGTGCCGCTATACGCCTACTTGCTCGCAGTACATGGTGGAGGCGGTGATGAAGTATGGTATCTTCAAGGGCAGCTGGCTTGGCATTAAGCGTATCCTCCGCTGCAACCCCTGGGGCGGTAGCGGGTATGACCCTGTCCCATAAGGACGATTAACGAATAGACAATGTACTAACGAACATATGCGTATTGATATCTTAACATGCTGTCCCGAATTACTGGACTCGCCCCTCAATCACTCTATTATCCAACGGGCTAAGAACAAAGGTCTTGTGGAGATTGTCGTCCATAACCTGCATGATTATGCTCTTGACAAACATCATAAGACCGATGACTATGCCTTTGGTTTTGGTGCAGGAATGGTGATGATGATAGAACCCATAGACCGCTGTATATCAATGCTCAAGGAGGAGCGTGAATATGATGAAATCATCTTCACTGCCCCCGATGGGGAACGCTTTGACCAGAAGGTTGCCAATACCCTTTCGCTCAAACAGAATCTCATTATTCTCTGCGGACACTATAAGGGTGTGGATCAGCGTGTTAGAGACCATTTTATCACCAAGGAATATTCGATAGGAGACTATGTCCTGACGGGTGGTGAGATGCCGGCAGCCATCATGACAGACGCTATTGTGCGGCTCTTACCCGGGGCATTAGGCGATGTCGAATCGGCACTTAATGACTCTTTTCAGGACGGATTATTAGAAGCCGGAGTCTATACTCGTCCATCTGATTATAAGGGCTGGAAAGTGCCCGAGATTCTCCTTTCAGGTCACCAAGCCAAGGTCGAGGAGTGGCTCTATGAGCAATCTCTCAAGCACACCGAGGAGCGCCGCCCGGACCTCCTTGTTTCCCACAACGACTGACTATAGCGGGTCTATATCCACCAGTATTTGGACACGCCTGAAGGTCTTGTCCTCGCTTATAGCGTTGATTTGTGAGAGGAGCAGTTGCTTGGCTTTCTCAACATTGGCAGTGGCTTCGATACGCAAGCGCAGTTGCCGTAAAAAGTACCGTTGAACTCTGGATATTGAGGGTGTAATAGTAGCTGAGCAGCGGGCACCGAAGACTTTGGTCAAGCGCTCACGCAGTAACTCCGCAGTTTGCTCTGTCAGGTGCCTGTCTGTATGGCGAACGGTTATCAAAAACAGCCGATGAAATGGGGGGAATTTGAACTTTTCGCGTTCCGCGATCTGCTCTCTGAACAGGCTCTCATAATCGTGCTCCTGTAGGTATCTAAAAACAGGATGGTTGATGTCCCATGTCTGAATAATGACCTCTCCCTGTTGACCTTTTCTGCCAGCTCTGCCGGCGACCTGCTCAAGCATTTGATAGGACCGCTCGAACGCCGAATAATCGGGGTTATTGAATAGATGGTCGGCGGATAGTACTGCCACCAGACTCACATCGTCGAAGTGCAGACCTTTCGTTACCATCTGCGTACCTATCAATATATCCACCTCGTGCCGCGCAAAAGAGCCGATGATTGCTTCATAATCGCTCTTATTCCTTGTTGTGTCCCAGTCGAGTCGCGCTACACGGGCAGAAGGGAAGTAGTTATGCACCTCGTCCTCTAATCGCTCTGTACCAAAGCCCTGTATCTTCAGAGCCCCGCCACAGTCCGGACAGAGTAAGGGAACGGGTTGCTTATATCCGCAGTAGTGGCACCTCATCTCGCGTGCCTGCAGATGGAGGGTCAATGGCACATCGCAGTCGGGACACTTAGGACTATGCCCGCATTGGTTACAGACAAGCAGTGGCGCATAACCTCTTCGGTTCCGGAAGAGAATAACCTGCTTGCCTTTCTCCAATTCCTCATGTATACGAGCAACAAGCGGGTCGGAGAAGTGTCCGTACATTTCCTTGCGGTGATACTGCCGATTGAGGTCAATCAGACTGATTCGGGGTTGTTGTAGGCCGGCGTAACGCTCTGTCATGGTCACAAGTCCGTATTTACCTTTCACGGCATTGTAATAGGTCTCAATAGCCGGTGTAGCCGTGCCTAATAGGACTTTTGCCTTACTTATGGCAGCCACCATGATAGCGACTGAGCGGGCATGGTAGCGCGGAGCCGGATCTTGTTGCTTATAAGAAGGATCATGTTCTTCATCAATGATAATGAGTCCTAAGTTCTGCAGCGGCAGCAAAACCGCAGAGCGGGCACCTACTATCAGTTGTCCTCTATTATTCTCCGCATCGGGCATCACCAACCGGCGATAAATCTCCATCCTCTGACCATCGGAAATGCGGGAATGATAGACCCATAACCTGTCCCCAAAGACCTTTGATAATCGGTCGGTGAGTTGGGTCGTTAAGGCTATTTCCGGGACGAGATAGAGCACTTGTTTGCCGGCGGCTAATTGGGCTTCAATGAGGTGCATATAGACCTCTGTTTTGCCGGAAGAAGTGACACCATGCAGGAGCACTACATCCTTTTGGAGCCAAAGGCGCTCTATCTCCTCTTTGGCATGTTGCTGTGCAGGGGATAAGGCATGAATATCCTCGATTTCATCGGCATAAATTGGTAGTTTGGTCCGTCTCTTGGCATTATCTAATTCATAGAGCTTATCCATCGCTTTGGCAGGTAGAGCTGCTGCCATCACATCCCCGATGGGAGCGAGGTAATAATCCGCTATCCATCGCCATAATTGCAGTTGTTGGCGGGTGACGAGCGGGTGCCTGTCCGGGAAGAGGAGAATGGGTTTAACCTTGGTCTCATCAAGGTCGGTCGGCAGTTGGATATCCACATGATAGACGATGCCGACATAGGTTTTGGTACCCACAGGGACCAGAACACGCATGCCCACTTGAGGGCATGGTAACGCGTCCGGAACACTATATGTATACGTATCCGCGATGCCTAAGGGCAATATCACATCAATGTATCGGATGCTATTGTGTTTTATCGACATTCTCTAAGGCGAGTGCCTTGTTATAGCACGCGCGGCAGAGCGGTTCATAGCTCTCGGTCTCGCCCAGCAGGACTCTCTTTTCGCTGCTGACCAAGCGGTGGCTCACGTATGCCAGATCGCCGCAATGCACGCAGATAGCGTGGGTTTTATAGACATCTTCGGCTATTGCCATCAGGGCGGGCATGGGTCCAAAGGGCTCACCCTTGAAGTCCATATCCAGACCGGCACAGATTACGCGCACTCCGCGATTAGCCAGTTGTTTGCAGACCTCCACAATCCCCATGTCGAAAAACTGTGCTTCGTCTATTCCCACCACATCAATATCCTCGGCGAGGAGTAGAATCGTTTGGGAAGACTCAACGGGCGTTGATTGAATAACATTGTGGTCGTGGCTCACTACATCCTCTACGGAGTAGCGCACATCAAGTGCCGGTTTGAAGATCTCTACGCGTTGTTTAGCGAACTGGGCACGCTTCATACGGCGAATCAGTTCTTCGGTTTTGCCACTGAACATGGAGCCGCAGACTACTTCGATAGAACCGCGACGGCGGCTGGGGCCTTGGGTGTCTCTTTCTGAAAACATAAATTAGTGTTATTTAGTCGTTTTTATATCTTGTGCAAAAATCTGTGTTGTGGTCCGATGATTAAAGGTATTCTCCCCTAACTCATAACATATATCCACGGGGTTGCCGTTTTGGATATAGAGTGCCATGTCTCCTCTGCCGAACGCTATTCCGTCAATGGCAGCTGTGCCGTCGGTGACATCCAAGTGGAGGTGTTCCTTGCTTTGTCCCACCGCGCGGGTGTAGCGGTTATTGACGAGGTGTCTCGTGAGGAAGAGCGGTCGCTCATTCCCCGGACCAAACGGCTCTAAATGTTTGAGTATCGTCATGAACTGGGGGGTGATGTCGGCTAAGGCTATCTCGGCTTCTATCTTCAACTCCGGTTGCTGTTGTGTTTCGGTTATATGGGCGGCTACATAGGCTTCGAACCGCTCCTTGAACGCCGGTAAATCTTCTTCGTGCATACTCAAGCCAGCAGCGAACTTATGCCCCCCGAAATTGGTCAGCAGATCGCGGCAGGAGTCTATTGCTTTGTATAGGTCAAAGTCGCTCACCGAGCGTGCTGAACCGGAAATGATACCATTCTCCCCTGCTGTCAGCACAATCGTTGGTCTGTAATAGGTCTCAGTCAGCCGTGAGGCCGCTATACCCACCACGCCTTTGTGCCAATGAGGCGCATAAACGACGGTCGTGTGCTTACGTTCATTATCGGGGTCGGCATGCAGGAGCCCCAAGGCTTCTTCGGTTGTTTGGGTATCATAGCCCTTGCGCTCATCGTTATAGGAGTTGATGTGTTGGGCTTGCTCACGCGCAAAAACGGGGTCGTCTGTTATCAATTGCAGCACCGCTTCCTTACCCGTATAGAGTCGCCCGCAGGCATTGATACGGGGACCTATCTTGAAGAGCAAATCCATCATCGTTATCACTTTTCCGCTCAGACCTGCTACCTCTATGATTGCCGCCAAACCTACCGATGGATGCCGGTTAATCCGGCGTAATCCGTAGTACTCCAATATACGGTTCTCGTCCACGACACTTACCACATCGGAGGCGATGGACATAGCGAGGAATGGTAACTGTCTCAGGTAACTCTCTTCGCTCATCAAGTGCCTCATGGCATAGGCTTGTGTGAGTTTAAATCCCACGCCACACCCCGACAGGTCTTTGAAAGGGTAGGTGCAGTCTGTACGCTTGATATCAAGCACGGCGACGGCATCGGGAATAACATCCGCCGGCTCATGGTGGTCGCAGATGATGAAGTCTATCTTCTTCTCCGTCGCATACCGCACCTTATCTATCGCTTTGATACCGCAGTCAAGTGCCACGATGAGGGTGCAACCTTGCGCTTCGGCATAATCGATACCTTGATACGAAATACCATAGCCTTCCTTATAGCGGTCGGGGATGTAGAAGTCGATATTATCGGTCAGTCCCTTCAGGAAGGTGTACATCAGTGCCACGGCTGTTGTGCCGTCCACATCATAGTCGCCGTAGACCAATATTTTCTCGTGTTCATCGATAGCTTTTTCGAGTCGGGCAACGGCTTTGTCCATATCTTTCATCAGGAAAGGGTCGTGCAGATTACTGAGGGAGGGGTGCACATAAGCGGTGGCTTCTTCGCGCGTGCGAATACCTCGGTCTACCAATATATGTGCCGAGATGGGACTGATGTTCAGTTCCTTGCTGAGGGTATGAATAGCTTGCTGCTCCTCCTCCGTCTGCTGCCGTATGGACCACTTATATTCCATGGGTGAGTTCAAAATCGTCAGCGTCGCGCCATAGGGGCAGCACTTCGCGGAAGTGCTTGAGTTTCCCCATATCGAAATGCACGATGCGTGTTCCTACTTCGTTATCCTCAAACCCTGCAATATCCTTGAGTCGTGTGTCTAAGGCCATTGAATGACCATTGTAGTGCAGCCCTAACCCGTCATCTCCCACGATATTGACGGCAGCCACATAACACTGATTCTCTATCGCGCGTGCGCGCACGAGTATATCATAGGCGTCTATCCGTATATCGGGCCAGTTAGCTATCACAAGCAGGATATCGTAATTATCATTCTCCATTCCCCCATTGCGTGCCCAAACGGGGAACCTTAGGTCGTAGCAGATGATGAGCCGCATCCGTACACCTTTATAGGTAAAGACCGTGCGCTCATTGCCTTTTGTGAAGAAGAGGTCCTCTCCCCCATGAGCATAGAGGTGGGCTTTGTCCATGAACACGGGTGTTTCGTTGGGTGCGATGAAGAATCCTCTGTTGTATAATTGGCTGTTCTCGGCACAAATGAAGGACCCGACGAGTGCGACCCCTGTCTCATCTGCTAGGGCACGCAGTGTCGTGATGGTTGGACCGTCTACGGGTTCGGCAAGGTCCGGTCGGTCGGTGCAGAAGCCTGTCGTGAACATCTCTGGCAGAAGGGCCATGTCAGTCTCTCCGCTCACTTCGCGCACACGACGCTGAGTCAGACGCAGATTAGTCTCTACGTCTGCCCACGCGACAGGATATTGAAGAAGGGCTATTCTCACTTTTTCTTCCTATCTGCCGTAGCGGTTTTGTCTTGGGGTTTAGCGATATTCTCCCGCATGGTGGTATCGGCTTGGATGTTCTGCATGCGGTAGTAATCCATGATGCCTAAGTTACCATTGCGGAACGCTTCTGCCATAGCTTGGGGTACCAATGCTTCTGCCTCAATCACCTTAGCGCGAGCCTCTTGGGCTTTGGCTTTCATTTCCTGCTCGGATGCAATAGCCATAGCGCGACGCTCCTCGGCTTTCGCTTGCGCGATGTTCTTATCCGCCTCGGCTTGGTCGGTCTGCAACTGGGCACCGATGTTCTTACCCACATCAATATCGGCTATATCAATGGACAGAATCTCAAAGGCTGTGCCATCGTCCAACCCCTTCTGTAGCACTAACTTAGAGATACTATCGGGGTTCTCCAAAACGGATTTGTGGCTCTCCGCCGAGCCGATGGACGAGACTATACCTTCGCCGACACGAGCGAGGATAGTGTCTTCGCCTGCGCCACCGACCAAGCGGTGGATATTAGCCCGTACGGTCACACGAGCCTTGGCTATCAACTGAATACCGTCCTTAGCCACTGCCGTTACGGGCGGTGTGTCAATCACTTTCGGGTTAACCGACATCTGTACGGCGTCAAACACGTCGCGACCTGCAAGGTCAATAGCAGTCGCCATCTGGAAGCTCAACTCGATATTAGCCTTATTGGCACTCACTAAGGCGTGTACTACACGCTCAATATGCCCCCCTGCGAGGTAGTGAGCTTCTAACCCATCACGGCTGACATCTGTCAAACCGGCCTTATGAGCCTCAATCAGACAGTTCACAATCCTTGTAGGAGGTACCTTACGGATACGCATGAGAAACAGTTGAATGAGCGATACACGAACACCACTCACTTGGGCATTCACCCACAACATGAACGGAACATAGTAGAAGAAAATGATCAGCAGAATGACTGCCAATACAATAATGGTAATTTCAAGCCACATCATAATTAGTTATTGTTTTTAAGATTATCTAATTTCTTACCGGGTTCAGGCATATCCACTTTCGAGTCAATCTTGGTCTCCAAGGACATCTTCTCGAGGGCATGACTCTTGAGAAAGACTACGACGGCAGCCAGACTCAGCACAAACACTACCGCTAATGTGATATGTCCCGCTAAGTGCGAGATGGTCATATACGCCACTACCACTGCCGCAATCAAGCAAGCAAAGCCGCTGATGCCTGCAATCCCGAAACCCGGCAGCAAAAATAACTCCGCCACTAAGAGCAGCACTCCGAACACTACTAATAGTATCACAATCAATAGATCTATCATAGTTCTCCTTGATTTAATAAAATGTAATTTTTTTCAGGCTGCAAATTTACAAAATAAATTTGAAATAAACAAATAAAAAATTTTTTTTTCGAAAATTTGCATAATTCAAAAATATTTTGTACTTTTGCGGCCGATTTTGATACAAGATTGTATGAGTAAGAAAAATTTAGTGATAGTTGAGTCTCCCGCCAAGGCGAAGACCATTGAGAAGTTCTTAGGTCCTGACTACCATGTTTTGTCCTCGCAAGGGCACATCCGTGACATAGAAGGTATCGGTAAGAACAGTATGGGTATTGATTTTGAGCACGATTATGCTCCGCATTATGTCCAAGACCCGGCTAAGAAAGCCCTTATCCACACTCTCCAGACGGAGTCGAAGGCTGCCGAAACCGTTTGGCTTGCGTCTGATGAAGACCGTGAGGGAGAGGCTATCGCATGGCACCTGAAAGAGGTGCTCGCTCTGCCCGATAACAAGACCAAGCGCATTGTCTTCCACGAGATTACGAAGGATGCCATTACCGAGGCTATTCAGCACCCGAGGGACATTGACTATAGCCTCGTTAATGCCCAACAAGCCCGCCGCGTGATTGACCGTATTGTCGGATTTGAGCTCAGTCCTATTCTTTGGAAGAAGATAGCCGTTGGTCTTTCTGCTGGGCGTGTTCAGTCTGTCGCTGTGCGTCTCATTGTTGAGAAGGAGCGCGAGATTGAGTCTTTCCGTTCCTCTGCCCAGTACCGTATCAATGCCGACTTTGTGGCAGGTGAGACGACCTTGCGAACGGAGCTCAATAAGCGTTTTGCGACACGGGAGGAGGCTACAGCCTTCCTTGAGAGTCTGCGTGATGCCTCTTTTGAGGTAACCTCCGTGCAGACCAAACCGTCCCACCGCTCGCCCGCACCGCCTTTCACAACCTCGTCTCTTCAACAGGAGGCATCGCGCAAACTCAAGTTCCCTGTCGCAAAAACAATGCGGTTAGCGCAGTCACTCTATGAGGCAGGTCGTATCACTTACATGCGTACCGATTCGGTCAATCTGTCCTCTCTTGCCATTGGCACCGCCAGACAAGAAATACTCGATGAATTCGGGCAAAAGTACCACCGCGCACGCCAATATCACACCACCTCTAAGGGTGCCCAAGAAGCCCACGAGGCTATACGTCCGACCTATATGTCCGTGCATAAAGCAGGCAATAGTGCCGATGAACAGCACCTTTATGAGTTGATATGGAAACGTACCATCGCTTCTCAGATGGCAGATGCTGAGATTGAGAACACCACCATCAATGTCTCTATCTCCAATTCCGACAAATGCTTCGTGGCAATGGGAGAGGTCATTTTGTTTGATGGGTTCATGCGTGCGTATGTGCAATCGAAGGATGAAGTAGAGGAGGAGACTCAGGCGCTGCCTAAGCTTGCCGAGCACCAAGCCCTCTCGCTCGCTGAGGCTACGGGGATAGAGCAGTTCTCCAAACCGCCTTACCGCTATACTGAGGCATCGCTTGTCAAGAAGATGGAAGAACTGGGTATTGGTCGTCCATCAACCTATGCCGCTATCATTGAGACGATTATCGCCCGCAAGTATGTCGAGCGCGGCTCTGTGGCAGGTGTCAAGAGAGAGTACACTGTCCTTACCCTTAAGGGCAATAAGTTATCGGAGAAAAAGAAGTCCGAAATGGCGGGTGCTGATGCCCAGAAACTCCTGCCGACCGACCTTGGGCGACTCACCAATGATTTTCTCGTGGAGCAGTTCCCCGAGATTCTCAATTATGACTTCACCGCTCGCGAAGAAGCTAAGTTCGATGAGGTTGCCGAAGGACATGCCGATTGGGTAAAAACTGTCGATGAATTCTACCAAACCTTCCATCCTCTGATCAATAATGTCGGCAATGGTAAACTCCCCGGGCGCGTCCTCGGAAACGACCCCCAAACGGGTGAGCCTGTTATTGCCAAAATCACCAAATCAGGTCCGACTATCCAGATTGGTAATAGTGCGAAAGAGAAGCCGCGGTTTGCGTCCCTCAATAAGGGTCAGTCTATCTATACCATTACCTTAGAGGAAGCGCTCAAGCTCTTTGAGTCACATTTCCCAGTCGTGTTGGGGGTAGATGGAGGCGAAGAGATTAGTCTTGGCAATGGACGATTTGGTTACTATGTGCGCAAGGGCTCGACTTTTGCTTCGCTGCCCAAGGGCACAGATCCGCATGCTGTTACCTTGGAGCAGGCTATTACCTTGCTCAATAAGAAATCTGCTCCTGCTGAGCCTATCCACGATTTCGGGGCGATTAAGGTCATGCCCGGACGCTATGGCGCATATATTAAGACGGCGAGTGGCAATTATAGGTTGCCGAAGGGCACTAAGCCTGAGTCGTTGACCAAGGAGGCTTGTGAAACTATCATTGCCTCTTCCGAACCCACCAATAAGGGTGCCAAAACCACATTTCGACGCAAAAAGGCATAAAAAAGTAAAATAAATTTGCACGTTTCAAAAATTTATTGTACTTTTGCACCCGCTTTCGTTCAACGGACGAGCATTCTCGAAGATAGAAGATTATTCTATTAAGAGATGCTTGTGTACGAGAAAATGTCGAAGAAATCATCGAGATTTACGTCAAAAAACGAGAAGTAGCGCAGTTGGTAGCGCACTACGTTCGGGACGTAGGGGTCGGGCGTTCGAGTCGCCTCTTCTCGACAGATGAGAGTTTCAGCAGTGAAACTCTCATTGCTATTTTGTAGAATATCAACAGAATAAACCAAATTCTCGCGTTCGATAAGATAGCAAAATCTGAAGGCGAAAACTGCCGATTTCCCAAACGGGACAAAATCGGGACAGAATCGTGCCAAAGATTAGTTCGAGTCGTCAAGAGAAACGAGAGGCTATGACCTCCGCTAAATATGATGTTTAACCTTTCTCCCAATAACGGCTGATTACTGGGAGAAAGAAAAAAATGTCTAATTCATTCCAAAATTCTGTATCACTGCGTCGATACATGCCCGCAGTGCTTCGCCAAAACGGCTCCGGCTGGTACATAGAGTATTATGCCTTCAATCAAATCACCAAAGCTTTAGAACGCAAGCGTGTCAAGTTAAACAAAGAGCGCAAGAAGGCGCGCACATTTGCCGAGTTCCGCGCACAAGCGAACCAGATGATTATTGAAATCAACTGCAAGCTTGCCAGCGGTTGGTCTCCTTTCTGTTTCTATGAAGGACAACCGCAATATATAATAACTCAAGTGTCACAAATACCTAATGCTGTTCCTATTGCGATGCAGTATATGCCTGCTCAGGCAGATGTCCAACAGCAAGCTCCGGCACCAAAGAAATCGTCATCATTATTGTTCACAACAATGATTGATAAGTTTCTCAAGATAAAGGGACTTGAATTAACAATCAGCACCATGCGCAGTTACAATAGTTTCTGCCATAACATTCAGAAATGGGCAGAGGAAAAGTATCCCAAGATTACTTGCGAAGATTTCACGCAACGAATAGCAGTCGAGTACCTTGACCATGTGTTTGAGGGTAATAACTCAAAGGGCAAACACCAAGCACGTAAGAAAATCAGTGAAGACCATGTATGTGCCCGGACATACAACAATAATCTGAAAATGGGACGTGCTGTGTTCTCATGGGCGATAAGTCATTGTTATACGGAAATCAATCCGTTTGAAAAGATACAGACCAAACGTGAGCAAGCTAAGCAGCGTACTATCATTCCGGT
>FLNX01001184.1_pt1 | contig 18344 bp, 15 predicted proteins | sample 1140341 | NCBI WGS metagenome assembly FLNX01 (sample SAMEA3878208, study PRJEB12797) | bioreactor metagenome | biome: Moose rumen | place: Sweden | collected 2011-10
AAAAAAAAAAAAAAAAAAAAAAAAAAAACGGTGAGGAAGCAATCTTTAATAATTTCTCAGTTGTAGGTTTACATATAGCAGCTGTTTAAAACAATTTTTCTGTGATTTGTGGTTATTACATAATATCATACTGACACATTGACATGCTTTTCTTGATAATGGAGAATTAACAACAACCTTGCATTTTTAACAACAAGCCTTATGCCCCACTCCATCCTCATCACCGGCGGAGCCGGCTTCATCGGTTCCTGTTTCGTCCCGTTCTTCTGCCAGAAATACGCCGATCACTACCGCATCATCTGCCTTGATCTCCTCACATACGCCGGCAGCATCTCAAACATCCCTGCTCCAGGAGAACAGCCGAACCTTCTATTTGAGAAGGGCGACATCTGCGACACCAACCTCATCCCGTACATCTTCAGCGAGTACGATATCCGGGGCGTTATCAACTTTGCTGCAGAAACCCATGTTGACAATTCCATCAGAGCCCCTGCCCGCTTCTTCCGCATAAACGTCACCGGAACAGTAAATCTTCTGGAAGCCGCTAGAAGCCGCTGGATGGATCCCACCGGACAGCCAAAGCCTGGCTATGAAACTGCCCGCTTTCATCAGATCTCCACCGATGAGGTCTACGGATCCCTGGGAAAGGACGGACTTTTCACCGAAAGTTCCCCCTATGCCCCTAGCAGCCCCTATTCTGCAAGCAAGGCGGCGGCCGACATGGCAGTGCGCGCCTATCACCGGACCTATGGTATGAATGTCACCATATCATGCTGCTCCAATAACTTCGGCCCAAGACAGCATCAGGAGAAGTTCATCCCCCATGTCATTAAATGCGCCCTTAATGAGGAATCCATACCGGTTTACGGCAGCGGGCTCAACGTCAGGGACTGGTTGTATGTCACTGATCACTGCACTGCAGTGGATCTTATCTTTCACCGCGGAACTCCCGGTGAAACCTATAATATTGGATGCGGCAACGAGAGAACCAACATCAGCATGGCGCAGTTGATCTGCCGGATCCTGGACTGTGAGCACCCGAGGAAAAACGGAAGAAGTTATGCCGATCTGATAACCCATGTTACAGATCGGGCAGGTCATGATCTGCGCTATGCACTTGACAGCACCAAACTCACTCGAGAACTTGGCTGGCAAAGCCACACTGACTTTGAGCAGGCACTCCGCGAAACCGTGATCTGGTACATCAGGAAATACACTGGTGCTTGCAAATCATAGACACCCTGAACTACGGCAATCCGGACACCCTTCACGCCATGGTCCTCTTCTACATCCTGTCCTCAGAAGCCAACTGTGACGCCATCAACTGGTATCAGGGAAATGTGGTCAGACTGCTCTATCCCAGGGCCAACATGACCAGTCAGCGGATAAGCGACTTTCTGGCAGCCATTGGAACTCCTGAGAAACAGTTTCAGTTCCAGAAGGCCTACATCAGGTATGTCATGAGCAGTTACAACACGGACAGGAACATCATGATTGACAGCAGCGGCCTGCCCAACGGTAACCACACTGGCCTTACTGCCGTCAGCAACCACAACGGGGTGATCAGCAACGAGATCAGACTGATATTTGTGGTGCAGCTGGAGTCTGGTATCCCCCTGTACTACCAGGCCATACCAGGGAACATTGTTGACGTGACCACCCTGGAAAGGACCCTGTGCCACCTGAGTGCCTTGGGGATCAACATCTCATCCTGCATCATGGATGCGGGATATAACTGCGCCGACAACCTGGACTTGTTCTACAATGAGGACGGCTCCCTTAAAATCGAGTTCATGACCAGAGTCAAGGCAGGTGACGCCACCTTCAAAAGGATCCTGAAGGAGGAACTTGCCACCCTGGAAAGCGGTGAGAACTTTGTCCAGTACGCCAACCGGTATCTGTTCATCAAAAAGAGGAAAGTCTCTGTGGGCAGTGGCGGAAACAAAAAGGCCTGGATGTATGTTGGTCTGGACTGTCCAAGAAAAAACGATGAACTGCACAAACTGTTCCGGAGAGCTGAAAGGAACAGTCTTTCGCAGGAAGATGTGTATGAAGCCATGCAGCACCAGGGTATTTTTGCCCTCATCACCGGCACGGAATACACCATCGCAGAACTGCTGCCGGCATACTATCAGAGACAGTCGGCAGAGCAGATTTTTGATTTTGCCAAAAACTACACCAAACTGCTTCCCCTTAGGATCCACAGTGAGGAGACCTTCAGCGGACATCTGCTACTGTCTTACATAGGTTCCTGCACAATAAAGATGCTCCAGAACCGGCCGAAGGAAAACTACTACCACGGGTTCATAAACGGACTTCTGGCAAACGGTTCAACGCTCATAGAGGAGCAGAAATCCAATTTCGAGTCGGGTAACGGCTATATTGATCTGATAATCAAATCAGAAGATAACACAAAAGTGATCGCCATTCTGGAACTGAAGCAGACATCTGATGAAAACGAGGACACGTTTCAGATTGCTGAGGATGCCATAGAGCAAATCATCAAAAAGAAATATGCCGACTCTCATATCAAAAAAAGGATATCCGCAAAGTTCTTTGCTATGGGATGTGCTTCCGCAGAAAGGAATGCACCGTTGTAATGAAGAAGCTTAAATAGAACAGATATCATGACAGTTAACATAGCCAAGCAGATCATTGATCAGAAACTGATCAAGCTTATGGATGATCATCCTGACTACTTCCCAGATGAGGATGAGGAGAGAAGAAAATCCAAATGCTTTCTCCTTTTAGGCGTTGCCGCATACCTTGACCGGGACATCACTGAAGCATTGTCCTTCATAACCGACGGCGGCAATGACGGCGGTTTCGATGCCGCCTTCATTGAAGAGGCCCGGGAGGGACAGGTGCATGTGGTTCTGTTTCAGTCCAAGTACACCCGAGATCTGAGCAAAGACACCACCTTTCCCGCCAATGCGGTGGAAAAGGCGGTCAACACCGTCAACACCATCTTCGATCCGGCAAATCAGACATGTTTAAACGAAAGCAGCCAGCATGTGGTGGATGAGATCCGATCCCTGATCCTGGACGGCTTTATCCCCTATGTCACCTTTGTCATGCTGAACAACGGTGACAAATGGAACCAGGAAGCGCAGCGCCTCATCGACAATGCGTTCAAAGATCAGATCCAGGTCCGTTTTGTCCATTACGGAACCCAGGATCTGCTGGGCTACGTCAGCCGCAAGCCTTCCATTGACACCAGCATCAGCATGGCCGGTCTTGCCATCCAGGAGAACTTCAACTTCAAGCGGGTGATCATCGGCAAAGTGCACATCGCCGAAATTGTCCGCCTGATGAAGGAGCACGGCGATCATCTGCTGGAGAGAAACATCCGCAAATACCTGGGCAAAAATGAGATCAATGACAGCATAGCCAGCAGCCTGAACAAGGGACAGAGCGCCAACTTCTTCTTTTACAACAACGGGATCACCATGATCTGTGACCAGTTCAGTTACAACGCCCTCCAGGAAAAGGACTGGATAGTCAAGCTGAAGGGCCTTCAGATCATCAATGGCGGTCAGACCTGCCGCACCCTGCTTGAGACCTTGTCCGCCAATCCCGATCTTCCAGTTGGCGATGCCTTTGTGCTGATCAGGATCTACGAGATCAGCACCGAAGATGACGGGATCGTCCAAGAGATCACCTATGCAACCAACCATCAGAATCCTGTGGATCTCAGGGATCTGAAATCCAACGACACCCTGCAGCAGATGCTGGAAGCCAGTGCCCAGGACTTAGGCTACACCTATAAAAGAAAACGGGACACCACCTCTTCAGCAGGCATAACCCGGAACCTCATTCCCGCAACAGTGGCCGCCGAAGCCGTTCTCGCCATCTGGCGGAAAGCACCGCATCTGGCCAGATACCGGAAAGCAGAGATGTTCGGTGGCTATTACAAGCTCATCTTCACCAATCTGAATGCGGCGCAGATGATAATGGCGGTTCTGATCTTCCGCCACTGTGATGCCGTCAGAAGGCGGAAAACCGCAGATCCTGATCTAAACGCCATGCGCTCCTACGAGAATTACTTTGTCTCCTGCATGGTGGGAACCAAACTCCTCAAGGATCTGAAGATCGACCTGGATCAGCTGACCCATGTCAATTTCGAGGCCGTCAGACATCATTTTGAAGCCCAGAAGGAGAGCCTCACTGCCTGGGCAGAGGAAAAACTCAAACAGGAGCTAAAACATTATTTCCGTCTTGATGACGCATACTCCCTTGCCTCAGTTGACGGCAGATCCATGGCGGCAGCATTCAGAAGATTTGACATCGTTGAAAGCTGTCTGCGCAGCCATGAATGGTGGGAACAGCATTTGTCCTAATCCCAAACTGTGAGGATTTCCGATGCTAATGTCGCGGGCACAGGTAAAACAGGGAGCAAGCGTTCCATGATCATCAAAAGGATCCATCTTAAGAACTTCATGTACTTAGCTAAATAAAACTGTTGTAGTTTACTAATTAAAACCGTTGCTTTTGCTAAATAAAACTGTTACCATAACCTTTGAGGTTTGTGGGGAGTTTTGTTGTGCCAAAAGCAAGAACCAACTATGCTGATGATTATGACTTCTGGATCAGCAAGGGCCGTGGCCAGGGTAAGTTCCGCAATTACAACCCATGGCTTACCATCAGGGACGTCAAATCACCGGTAGGCTGTAGCCGTATCTGGAGCCAGAAATTCAAACGGATCATCCACACGTTATCCTACGGTGAGACCCTGGCCTTCTTTATCCTTGAGCGGCAGGATGATGTGGTCGATGTCAGGGAGCAGTATCCTCTCGACCCGGCAAACACCCGGGACATCTGTCATGAAATGGGATTGCAGCACCCGGGAGTCGGCGGCCGTGATATAGTCATGACCAGCGATTTTCTGGTTACCTATTCAAGGAATGCTCAGTTTTCCTACAAGGCGATCCAGATAAAAGACACAAGGGAGACCTTGCTGGAGCCCCGGACCAACAGCAAACTCCAGGTTGAGGAGAAATACTGGGAACGCAAGGGCGTCCCCTATGCCATCTGGCTTTCTTCCGAATTTTCCCCTGACCTCAAGGCTAATTTCAAACTTCTCTCAGGTGTTAGAAACACCCTCACAAGGCTGACCGATCAGGATTTACGGTTTATCAGCGATCTGATGATGGAGATCACAGAGGCGGCTCCGGAACTGCCGTACAGTGAGTGCAGCCATCTTATTGAACTGCATGGAACACAGTTGAGCCTCAGTGACTGCCTCCGTATTCTTGTTGCCTGCAAACTGTGGAACTTCCCCCTGGCTCAGAAAAAAATAGTATCTTCAATCCTCCGGGACTTCTCGCCTGCCAATTCAGAGTGCGTCGGCAAAGGATGTTCATGCGCCAGTTCCCAGGAACACCAGACAGACGGAGATAAGCATGACAGCGGTAAATGAAGTCCTGGAAATTGAGGGGACCTGCTTCCGGATAATCCGGATCATGAAGAATGATGAGTTCTGCCTTTTCCCGATGGATCAGGACTCCATTGAACTGAAGTGTTTTTCAGCAAAGCAAATTAGCGACGCACTGAAGAAAGGTGTGGCCAAATACATCCAGGATCCATATGAGAAACTCCGGATGTCCAAAGTTTCCGCCAAGATCATGGAGCGGGCCCAGAGCAAATACGACTCAATCCAGAAACTGGTAAGCGATCCAAGACTCTATGATCCAGTAACCAGAAGTTCTGCCTTCCGGGACGCCACAGGCGGAGAAAAAAAGCTGCTCATTCAACTGAAGAGAAGCCTGCTGGCCTTCTGGAAAAAGGGGCTTTCGGTTACGGCACTCATTCCGGAAAGCGGCAGGAAAACCGGGAACACCACCTGCGGCCGCAAGGGCAAATGCCAGCGGACCCCGGAAGTCGAGGCTCACTTGGAGAAAATCTGCCAGAAATACCTTCTGAAGCAGGAGCATGTCTCCCTGGAAAAGGCCTACATTCTCAGTCTTGGAGAATGGGAGAAGAAATATCCGGACACTCCCGCCCCCAGCAGGACTCAGCTGCGGTATTATTTTGAGCGGCACCATACCAGACTTGAGAAGGCCCAGAAGCAGAACTCAGAGATCAGGTTCAAAAAGGATATCAGATCGTTAAGGGGCTCGGCCGCAGACATGGTGGAAGGCCCTGGAGGGATCTACGAAATTGACTCTACCCTCGACAATATCTACTTGGTGAGCGAACAGGATCGGAATCAGGTAATCGGTCGGCCAACGATCTATGTGGTATCCGATGTGTTTTCCGGCATGATCACCGGGGTCAATGTCACCTTTGAAAGCTCAAATTTCATCACAGCAGCTGACACACTCTATTCCGCCTTTGCTTCCAAGGTTGCTTTTTGCCACCGTTACGGCGTCGAGATCTCTTCTGACAAATGGCCCTGCTCCGGTCTTCCGGCACAGGTTGTCTGTGACAATGCTGAGCTTACGGGGTATCAGAGCGACTTTCTGGTCAGGAATCTGGGCATAACCCTACATAACACCGGATCCTACCGGGGTGATCAGAAGGGGAATGTGGAAAGGCTCATAGGTCTTATTCAGGATCAGTTGCCTCAGTGCCAGGAGTCCCGATCCTCCGATGTTAAACTTAAGAAAGCAGGAGCTCAGGATCTGCGGCCTAAGGCGTATCTGACTCTGGCCGAATACCGGAAAATCGTCATACTGATGGCGATTGCCTGCAACAACCGTGTGAAGGAGCCGCTGCCGAAAGGATACCCTGACAGGGGGCATCCGTCATGCCTTGAGATGTGGAATTGGGGTAAGGCAACTGGAAGAAACTGCCTTACTGGGATCAGCAACATCCAGACCGTTAGGGCTCTTCTGTTGCCACGGTATCCGGCCTCATTTTCCAGGGAAGGGATCCTGGCCTCCGGTGCCCCGATAACGTCACTGAGGTATTGGAATGATCAGCTTGAATCCCAGGGGGCATTCATCAGGAACAGCAGTCCGTACCGGCCGAAAGATGTCTGGATCGCCCTTGATCCGGCTGACTTGTCAGAGGCGTATCTCTTCACCAATCCTGACAGTCCGGGTGATTTTGTTGCGTGTCAGTTGGCCCCCCAGAGTTCGCAATATAGCGGCAAAACACTTCATGAGGGAAATCTTCTGAACAAAGCCCGGAAGACTGCGGTAAAGGAGGCTCAGGAGACGTATGACTGGGAGCGAAAAGAAGCGTTCGCCAAAGTGAGCGCGATTTGTGACCAAGCCAAGAAGTTAAAGCCGAAAGATCTTCAGGATGCCAAAAATAAGATCGGAAACATTGTCAGCGCCCGGAAAGAAGAAATGATCCGGGAGCAAAAGGAAAGCCGACGCATGTCGGATGACAACTCATCCAAAGCGAACCACAATAACAGAGCAGACGCTAACAGAGCCGCTCCTCCAGTCTCTCCCAGTGGCACCTCAGGGACTACAACCGACACTGCTGCACAGGCTACGCAAAATACAACAAGCAACACAGCATCCGGAGAAACTGCCACCGGTAACATTACAGCAAAAGGCAGTAGCACAGAGTCCGGAGGGCGCTATCCGACATCCATTTGGGACATTCATGACTGAGAGCAAGAACAACATCGGGTGCACAGCTGCAGACTGTGCATCTGAGACCCTGGATGCAAAAGCCGGTCAGTCTCTTTCCCAGACACCGGCATCAGCATCAGCATCTGCATCTGCATCAGCACCAGCACCAGCACCAGCACCGGATGTAAAGGATGTCTCCTTTACCGACTATGTGTACAGCCGTGACAGAAAGATCACAGCCAATCCCCTGACTGCGGTGCTACCGGACTTTAGCACTATGACCATCCGGCATTTATGCAAGCAGTTGGAGGATGAACCTGACAGCGTCGCCGATCATGCCAACAGGATCCAGCGGTCATCATATCTTATGTCACTGGCCTCAGAAGCCTTCTTTCCCCTGTCCCGTCATATCCAACTCCACAATATCATTGTCCTGATGCTCAAACTTGGGTACAGGAACCGGAGCATAAATGAAACTGCCAGTATCCCCACAGCCATGGAAGTGCTGGAGCATTACAAGAACGGCAAGCCTTTCAGCCGGGCTCAGAGCAGTCTGTCAGCTTCGGTTGTAGGCTGTTCCGGAATAGGCAAGTCATATGCGATAGAGCAAATACTGGGGCTGTTCCCACAGGCTGTGAGGCATCACCTGCCGGATGGTCAGAGTTTTGTTCAGGTTATTTACTTGAAGGTTGACTGTCCTGCCGATGGCAGTGTCAAGGTGCTCTTCACCCGGATCATTACTGAACTGGCAAATCTCGTTGAAAAACAATACTCCAATGATTTCCACAACAGCAGGCGCATTACCCTGGAAATACTGATGGCCAGAGCATTGGAACTCATGGACAGGCACAAGGTTGGTCTGCTCGTTATTGATGAGATCCAGAACCTGGTTCACTGCCGGAACAATCATGAGATCCTGTTCAACTTCATGGTCAGCCTCTCCAACACCCTAAAAATCCCGATCCTTTATGCCGGTACTCCCAAGGCTCTCCAGTTCTTCCAGGACAATCTGAGGATCGCACGGAGATTTGCCAGTTGCGGGATCTATGCCTGGGAACGGCTGGTGCCTGACAGCAGTGGGCTACTCTCTGGGGAATGGGGAGAGTTTGTCAGTAATCTGTGGAAGCATGGGGTTCTGAAGAATGACCCAGTGTCCATCCCGGAAGAAATCGGCAATGCACTTTTTGAATGCAGTCAGGGAGTCATTGATGTCCTCATGAAACTGTTTGTGCTGTCAGAAATGAGGGAATTGGAACTGGGGCGTGAGACACTTTCGGTTGAGGTAATCCACACCGTGTTCCGGGAACACTTCAAGTCCATCGAACCCATGATCAACGCTCTGAAGAGAAACGATGTTCAGAAAATTAGGGAATACCAGGATCTGACCATCCCGAAGGAGGAATTTGAATCTGCAGTGGCCAAATCCCGGAAACGGATCATCGATGCAACTGAAGAAATTGTGTCAGATCCTGATTTGGCGTCAGATGAGGAGATCATCAACAGTTGTCTGGAAATCGCTGCCAAGTGTGGTTATGACACGAACAACGACAGACTGCTGGAAATGCTTCAGATCAAGATCAAGGAGCAAACGGTACGTGACTCTGGGGAAATCCTGGTGAGGGTACTCAACAGGATCTATGCCGAGAGGAAGAAGGCAGAAAACAGCAAAACGTCCCAGGAACAGAAGCCGCAAGCCCGCTCAGTTGAGGTCAGTCACGAACTGCCTGTTGAAGATGCAACCCAGTAACAGTTTTAATTAGCATAAGTAACAGTTTTATTTAGCAAATTACAACGGTTATATTTAGCAAAGGACACTTCACGGTGTTTGAAGATCATAAGATAGAGTTTGTCCCGGGGATCAACGTGTTTACTGGCACCAACGGAACGGGCAAAACCCACCTGTTGAAAGTCCTCTATTCAGCCAGCCAAAGCGTCAGCCCCAAGACTTCCTTTGCCCACAAGCTGGTGCTAACCATGCTCCCCGATGACTACCGAATCTCCCGTCTCGTCACACGGAAGCCGGGCAGCCGCCAGGCCCTGATCCACATTGTTGCCAGTGCTCCTGATCTTACCCAGGAGCGGATCATCACCGCCTCCTTTCATGGCAGCACTAAAAAATGGGAGGCCGAGGTAACCGGTGAAGACGGCTGGGAAGGATCCTACGCCAGTTTAAGCAGCATTTTCATTCCCGCCAAGGAAATCCTGTCTCACAACTATAACCTCAGCGCCGCAGCAAAGAAGAACAATGTGCTCTTTGATGACACCTGCCGGGACATCCTCAATGCGGCCAAAGTTGATATCTCAGCTGACAGCAACTCAACCTCGAAAGACGCCCTGCTCAGAAAGATCCAGGAGATAACCCATGGCAAAGTGCAGTATGACATCAAACGGGATGAGTTTTACCTGATAAACGGAAGATCCAGGCAGGAGTTCAACCTGGTGGCCGAAGGGATCCGCAAACTCTCTCTGCTGTGGCAGCTGGTGAAGAACGGTACATTGGAGAAGGGCTCCATACTCTTCTGGGACGAACCTGAAGCCAATATCTGTCCCACGCATATCCCCATCATTACAGAAATTCTCCTTGAACTGCAACGCCAGGGAGTGCAGATATTTCTGGCAACCCACGACTATCTGACCGCCAGTTATTTCGATGTTAAGAAAACCCCATCTGACAATGTGGTGTACCATTCACTGTCCCAAGAAGACGGTACAGGCATGCTTCGGTATGAGAAGGCAGACAAATTCGCAGATCTGAAAAACAACGCAATTATTGATGCCTACAACAGGCTTCTGGATGTGATATACGACCTTTAAAATTCGCTCAGGCCTGACTTTTTGATATAAGATAAGATAAGAAAGATAAAAAACAAAAGTGTCAGAGAATAAACGAAGATCGTCTTGGTAATAAAATAATCACAAATTAAAAAATTACTAATTGCAGGTAAAACTATGTTAAAATCACTAAAAATCACAGGTTTCAGACAATACGCTGATTTTAACTTTGAAAATTTAGGACGAATTAATTTTATCGTCGGTGATAACAATTCAGGAAAGACATCCCTTCTGGAGGCCGTCTACGCATGGTCCTGTGGTGAAAATATTGTTCCTCTCATATATACCCCTGTTTCCAGGGCTAGGTTTTCTTTTATGACAAATCCCAACTGGATAGCCGAGGAGATTGTTTCCTGCTTTAATGTTACAAGCACTTCTTTGACAATGTCATTTGAAGGTGAGTTCCAAGGAACCAGCAATCAAACAGCAGTTGAAAAATTTGAGCATAAAGTACTGCTTGCTGAAAAATATAAAACCTTTAATCATAACATTGCATTCAATGAGCTGAATTATCAGTCTCAGACTGAGAACACTGCAACAGACGCCCTAAAAACGGGTAAAGGAAATGAAATTGCCAGATGGCAGGTGTTTCATAACCAGAATAAATGTGAAGATAAAATTATTTCCGTCCCTTTGGGCGATATAAGCGATAAGCAATCGTTTGCAGGGTGCAATTATGTGGATATATTAAACCATACTTCAGTGAGCTTCAATTCCAGCATATATTCCTATCTTAAAAGAAACAATCTTCTTGCTGAAGTGACTGAACAAATATCAGAGATTTATCCGGAGATTTCCGCTTTTGACCTGCTTCCCTATGATGATGGCAGCATTCCGCCCATCAGTGTTTATGATAATAAACACAAAGGTTATCTCCCGCTTTATGCATATGGTGACGGCCTGCAGAAATGGTTTTATCTTTTAGGATTAATGTGCGTTTCAAAGAACGGCATTGTCTGCATTGATGAGGCAGATAACGGGTTTCATCCCCATTCCCAGGAACTGCTGTGTAAATCCGTTATCAATTATGCCCTGAAAAACAATGTACAGGTCTTTCTGACATCCCATAATCTTGAATTCCTTGATCATTTTGTCAGGACCATATCAGATAACAAGTCTGTTTATGATGATTATGCCGACGATATACGTATAATCACTCTAAAGAAAATTGAGGATGAAATTAAAGTCAGGAATCTGGGAGTGAGCGACGCCAGGGATGCCCGGTTTACATACAATATGGATTTACGATGAGTTACACGGTTATTTTCTGTGAAGGCATTACCGACAGAGTCTTTCTAGGCCAATTTCTCAAAACATCCGATCTCCGCTTCTATGAGATTTCTGGATATGATGAATTGCCATGTGAGCGCCTTTTGACAGAAACCAAAAATACAGCAAAAAAGCCGACTACTATTCAGATGCTGATCATAACTATGTGGCAGTATGTGAGGTAGGGGGGTGTAATTTTCTTGAGGATGTCAGATTTATCATTTCCCGCGAACTGTTGGGGCATGTTGTAACCAAGATCCTAATTGTCACTGATCATGATGATGATACTGAGTGCAACCAAAGGTTAGATGACATTGTTACTGGAATTTCACTGATCCATGACGTCAAAGCAAAAGTGGATCAGAGTAACGAAAAGCATATTGCATTCACCGTAAATAGTCAGCTGGGTGTTGCCGTAATTGGGCTGTTGTTTGTTGAAATCCCCCTGGACTCCCGGGGTAGTCTGGAAACACTGATCCTTGACTGTATGTGCAAACCGGCAGATGTTAATCCTCCTTATCCAGATACGGAGTATATCAAACAAAAATCCAGAAAATTCGTGCAAAACCTTGACAAGAATAAATGCCTGAAATCCAGGAGAGAGCAGATTAAAGCACCTCTTGGTGTTGCTGTTGCACTTCTCAATCCTGAACGTGGGCTGTACACAATGAAGCAACTGATTGCCTCTGTTGATTTTGAAAAGTTAGAGGATCATAAAGAATTATCACTGATAGCAGAGTTTATCCGTAGTTAAGATCCCAATTGTTTTATATAACGGCAAAAGGAGAAATACAAGACCCTTTCCCACATCACTACCCTGATAGTACTTATTAACTGAACTGTCATTCAATTCCCTCCAGGCACGCTTCAACGCCATATGGGAATTTTGATTTTTTTGAAGCGTTCCCGCACTAAACTCGTGACCGCTCGTTCCATTTTCGCGGCACATTATTCCACAATGGGCGGATCACGACTCCACTATAGGAGGATCATCATTCCACTATGGGCGGATCTCGATTCCACTATGGGCGGATCACAACTCCACTATTTGTGGATCACAACTCCACTATTTGTGGATCACCATTCCACTATTAGCGGATCACCGTTCCACCAAAGGCGGCACACCGTTCCACAAGTTTTGGAGCGCAGTTCAACATCTCTTGGCGCACGTCAGGTGCTCCTAATGCGGTAACTTCAGCCCATTACCGTGTGGCGTCGAGGTGTAAGATCCGGGCGACTGAAGGGGGATATGGGACTTGGTGGAGTAGGCTTCAAAGCCATGACAGATCTCAGACCTGGCCTCACAACAAAGCACCGTCATCACGCAATGACAACAGGCAGACCGCAAATCCCCGTACACACCGCAGTTCCAGAATGACCGCAAATCCCCGACACACTGCACCGAGAACGACAACAAGCCGCGATATACCGCAAACCCCGACATGCCACCCCCGACAGCGCCACCCCGCAAAAAAGGGCGGAGTTCTGCCCCGCCCTTTCTTCCAGCATCAGCAAAAAGCCATGCACTCAGAGCATATCACTGATCCTGCAGGTAGCTCTTTGCCCCGGCACCTCCATTGCCGCCCGGGCACACCAGCACGTCCTGAAGCATCATCCTGGCTGAAGCCTCATAGGTGGCATTGCGCAGCTCATTGCCATGAACGCCGCCGCAGCTCTCATTGTTGAAATCATCAACCCTGAAGACATCAGTGGTGGAGATGGTGCCGCAGGAGCCAAAGGCCCAGGGAGTGCCCACCGAGAAATGATCAACAAACCCGAGGATGGTGTTCCTCACTTCAGCCCCCTCAGCAGAGGCATTCCATGCTTCCTCCTCAGTTTCGGTGGTGAAGGTCTTGAAGGGAAGATGCAGGAAGTTGTAAGTCCATGCCGAGTCGTAACCGCTGTAGGAAACGACGGTGTACTCCGCAGTCTGCCACTCGCCGCCATTCACGCTGTAGGTGGCAAGCTCCGGCTGATCACCCCGCTGGCCGAACAGGTTGGAGCCGGAGCACCGGAGCACATTGACAGCCATATCCTCAGCACTGCTGCCCTTGGCCAGGGTGCAGAGGAATGGGGGCTCCTGGACACGGCAGTGACATTCTCCCCCAGACCGTTGCCGGCAATGTCTGACACAGAATAGCCGGAGCTGTTGTAGCGCTCCAGAACTATGGTGCTGCCCCTGCCATCTGCTGTCCAGGCAAACTGGCCGTCCACATGCTCAATGCCCCCGGTGCACACTGCTGAATCCCGGGGATAGCGGTCCGAGGGATTGAAGGTGCTGTCCAGAAGCTCCTTGTGCCCGGTGTCGCCATGATATTTCGGCACCGAGTTCTCAGAAACCATGCGGTCGTAGTTGTTGTTGCAGATGATCTCACCACCTGTCACCGGCTCATTCACATACGTCGTGTGCTTCACAGGTGTCAGGGATCCGCCGGACTGCGCCATGGAAGGAAGCATTTGCGCCCGGCAGGGCAGCATAAGCCAGAACCCAGTCATGCGGCAGAGCAGATCAGACACCCTCTGCTGCTTTGACGGCTCCTCCGGATCCTCCCAGGGTGGTCCCTCCCCCGCCCCAGACGGGACATGCACCCCTGATCCTGAGACACACGGACTCCCGGAAGACATTCTCAGAGGATCCTGAGCAGCCACCCGGCCCGGCAGCATGCCCCGCCACCCGGGACGCCTGGCGTGGACTCACAGACACCGTTAGCCTGCAGCCGGTCCCCCGGCAGGCATCACACCCGGGATCTGCGCCGGCAGCCGCAGTTCTTTCCGCCAGATGGGGAATACTGACACCCAGTCAGGTCCGGGGATCCCGGAAATTCATGTGCGGCAGGCTGTCCGGGAAGCACCAGCAGGCCCTGCTGATCCATGCAATCCGCCAGGAACACGCCGCTGCCTCCCCGCACCCCGTCACAGCACCGTTCCCGGCATGCAGAGAGCACCGCATCACCATCCCAGATCCTTCCCGTTCCCCCATTGCGCCGAGGGCACCTGGTCACTCAGCTTAGGCGTCACTCGCTCATGTCAACTATGCCTTCACCTGCCGTGACCACTGCCCGGCTGTCATGGCCATGGCCACATGGCCATGGGCATAGGCATGGCACGAAAAAAGCTGCCCGAAGGCAGCTCAAGTTCAGCTTTAGGATAACCTTTCATCACGCCAGTGCTCGGAAAAAGCCCTGGATCATGTCCTGCTCATCTCTCAGAAGCACCGGCGTCAAAATTCTGCTGCAGGATCGTCAGCCTCCCTGTGAGGCTCCGATCCTTGGATCTGATCTTCAATGTCTCCGACAGATCTGTTGGGTCTTTCTCCCGGGATCCGCCGGATCACACCATCTTGCATCCAGAAGGATCCTTTGTCCCCGCTGTCTTTCACCTTCATGCGTCCAAGCACTCTCAGGGGTCCATGCGCTGTCCTATAACCTCATGCAACACCTTGCACTTAATCCCATACGCAGTCCAGCACTTAACCCATGCTCCGCCATGCACTTAATCCCATGCACTGCCTTGCTGCCGCAAAGCCAAGTTCCCGCCGGCAGTTCTTCCGGCAATTCTAATACCCACCCGCCTGCGATGCGCACCGGCAAGCTGCCCAGATCCAGGCGCTGCCCTCAGATCCGCTGTCTGATCCTGCACCGCCCTGTGCCCTGACGGTCACTGCCATATGTTCCGACGGCCCCATGCCGGTGAATGCGCCAGCAGGCATGACATCTGATATCCGGAGCTGCTCTCCGGTCTTTAACAGCACCGCAACGGTCCGGAAAGAGGCACATGCACAGGCAAGCTGCAGACGCCAGCTCTGGCTCTGGCTCTGGCTCTGACTCATGCTTAGCTCCGGACATGTGCGTTCAGATCCGGCACCGGATCCCGGCAGATCCAGGATCCTGTCACCCACCGGAGCTTCAGATCAAGGAGCACCCCCAGTTCCTCACAGACCTCACGGCCAGACCACCTACAAACCCCACCGGGTCAGCTCAGCAAACGGACATCCTGTCAGCCCCACCGGGTCAACCCGACAGTCGGACCACCTGCCAGTCCCCACTGGATCAGTCCGGCGGAACTCGTTTCGCTGTCAAAGCAGTCCGGCGGACACTTTGCCAAAACATACCGCCGGAAACCAGGACAGATTTTCCCGCCTGAAGACTCCGGATCCGGCTCCTAATCCGGTCAGGTCTGAGATCTGCCAGTTAAGTCAACTGACCGCCAGTTGTCCCGGCCCGGCCATGCCATTCAGCAGTTCCCACGGTCATCTGTCCCTGGAGACAGCATCCAGAAAAACCGCCTGCACCGTTTCCCGGCCAGGACAGTTCCTCCCCGCCCGGATCCGTCCCGGGCGGCACCTTCAGACCGGAAACTGTTTCCGGATACCTGTCCGAAACCTTCAGATCTGCGACCGGTGCCCGGAAGCCAGGATGCGGCACTCCGGATCAGGAGATCCCGGTTCATCAGGGGCACCGGAACCTCTGCTCAGGCTCATGAAGTCCCAGTCCCGGCCTCTCTCAGGCTCTGAGGAGTGCTACGGCGCTACTGTCCCAGGAGGGACAGAGCAACCTGTGGCTTCTGGTTGGCCTGGCTCAGGATGGACGTTGCTGCCTGCTGCAGGATGTTGGTCTGAGTCATCTTGGCGGTCTCGGAGGCGTAGTCCACATCCCTGATCCGACTTCTGGCATCGGAAACATTCTCAATGATGTTCTCCTGATTGGAGATGGAGGACTCCAGCCGGTTCTGGGCGGCACCCAGGTGGGCCCGGTACTTGTCCAGACTCTTCAGCATGCCGTCCACATTGCAGATGGTGGCCTGGGCCACGGTAAAGTCTGACACCTGGAGACCGGAGATCGCCCCGGTGGTGAGGGTGCCGTCAAGAGCCGCACCGTTCAGGATAGCGGTCATGCCCCAGAAGGACACATCTACAGTATTTCCGGCATAAGCGCCCACCTGGAAGGTGATCTTGCCATTCTGACCAATGGCGTTGCCTGGAGATGGCGGGTTGGTATTGAAACAGTAAAGGTTCTTGCCGTAGGTGGTCTGGTTGCCAATGCGGATGATCTCGCAGTTAAGATCATTGATCTCCTGATTCAGGGCCTCCCGCTCGTCATCACTGTTGGTGCCGTTGGAAGCCTGCACCGCCAATGTCCGGATCCGCTGCAACATGTTGGTGACCTCATCCAGTGCGCCCTCCATGGTCTGGCACACGGAAATACCATCGTTGGCATTGCGGTTACCCTGGGTAAGGCCGTTGATCTGGGCGGTCATACGATCGGCGATCTGAAGACCGGCGGCATCATCCTTGGCAGAGTTGATCCTGAGTCCCGAGGCCAGCTTCTGATAAGAGCCGTCCAGCTGACGGGTGGCCTTGGCCAGATTGCGCTGACCGTTAATCGAACTGACGTTCGTGTTGACAAACAGAGCCATAATATTTTCTCCTAAGCTGATAGTTCACCTGTGTCAGTGACGGCACTCCGGCAGTAAGCAGGGGAACGCCGTCCCCGGACAAGTGTCCGGTGTTCAGCGGCTGCAGAGGGAAGACATTTCCCCTGCACCGCCCCGGGCTGGCTGACACCAGTACCTGCCCGGCAAAAGCATTAAGTCTTAAACAAATTCCGTGCCAATTCTCCAATCATAGTCCGCTATGCCCGGAAGCCAGGCCCCCTATATCCGGGAGCCAGCACCCCTGTGTCCGGAAGCCTGGAACCCAGGGCACCGCCGGCACACTGATCATGCCATCACCGGAAAACCTGCTATGTCCTCAGGAGCAGCGTAAGATCAGAGCCGTGTTCCCACCGTCAGGATCCGGAGCACCAGAACACCCGCCTGCACAGCAGCGTCATACTCCGGCGTTGCCATGACGCCCGCCATGACCAGAGAGATCAGTCCCCGGCTCACCCGCTTGGACAGTCTCCGGATCTGGCGGTATCCGGCAGGATCCCCCGGTCAGAAGGATCAGGCACCCAAAGGCCGACAAATCAGGCCGCTAAACCTAAACGGAGACAGCCTGCACCTCAGGCGCAGAGCCCGAACCGGCGGTCAAAGCGCACCAGAGTGTTGATGAACAGAGGGTAATTGGGCAATGTGTTCACATCACAGGTCCTGATCTTCCCCAGGAGATCCAGACACTCCGATCTCTCAGAGAGATAGGCGGAAGCATCATCAATCCGGTCAGCATCCACAGCCTCCATCACCTGGTTGGTGAGGCGGATGATCCGGCCGATAAGCATTTCCTGGGTTCTGCTGTTTCTGTTCGTCATGACAGGCTCCTGATGCAAAAAGGGTTAAGAGTAAGCGTGGATACCAAATTCAAACAAGATCTGTGCCAGTGCCCTCCCGGCACACCTTACAATCTCCCGCAGCAGCCACCTCCCGGACACAACATCACCGCACCCTCACCATCACCTCACCCTCACCCTCACCTCACACTCCCCTGCCCTGCCCCGGGAGCACATTTCATGAAATCACAGCCATTTTCAGTTGTACCTGGAGAGTCAAGATGTCAGACTGTAGGAAGCAACAGACCGTGAAGCACGCTTTGCACTGAGGAGATAAGACAGTTCCCAGAAACAGAAAGTTCTTCCCTGGAAACAGACTCCCGGAAGCCGGATCTTTGACATCCCTCAACGTTCCTGTGTCCTCTGCCGGAAACATGACATCACCGGGAACTTCCACCAGAGCTTGGAAACCCGCACCAGCGAAGGGAGACCGATCCGTCCTAACCCC
>FLNX01003074.1_pt1 | contig 18340 bp, 20 predicted proteins | sample 1140341 | NCBI WGS metagenome assembly FLNX01 (sample SAMEA3878208, study PRJEB12797) | bioreactor metagenome | biome: Moose rumen | place: Sweden | collected 2011-10
GATGCTGTACTCGGAGGCTTTGGGGGCTGTGAGCGGCACTGCGTTCAGCTCTGGAGTCTGCGGCGTGCACGGAAAAACCACTACGACAGGGATGGTCGGGACGATACTCAAGGAATTCGACATTCCAAGCCAGGCCCTCGCCGGTTCCGTCATCTCCTCGTTCGGGAATTCATGCACGATGACGAGCGGCTCGTTCGACTCCTCCTCTGGAAAAAAATTCTTCGTCGCCGAGACTTGCGAGTATCAGAGGCACTTCATGGCCTTCCAGCCGAAAAAGATAATCCTAACGTCGGTCGAGAGCGACCACCAGGACTACTATCCGACATACACGGACATCCGCGACGCGTTCGTGGACTACATAATGAAGCTTCCTGAGGGCGGCACCTTGGTTTATTGCGCGGACGACAGGGGCGCAGTCGAGACTGCCGGCATCGCCTTGGAAAAACGGCCCGACATAAAAGCCGTTCCCTACGGGGAGCGCGCGGACGGAGGTTTCCGCCTGAAGTTCTCGGCGGTGGAAAACGGAGTCCACTCGTTCTGCATAGCGTCATTGGGCGAGTTCTCCATACGAGTGCCGGGAGACCACAACGTGCGGAACGCCGCCGCGGCCATCGCCCTGTGCGTCGACATTCTCAAGTCCGCCGGAAAAACGGACTGCGAGATTTTGGAGAAATACGTTCCGCTCATCAGGAGGGGGCTTTTGAATTTCGCCGGGGGAAAAAGGCGCGGAGAGATAGTCGGCCGCGCGAAGACACCTGCCGGCGAGGACGTGGTGTTCATAGACGACTACGGCCATCATCCGACCGCAATCCGCACCACGCTTGCCGGTTTCCGGGAATTCTACAAGAACCACAAGATAATCGTGGACTTCATGAGCCACACATACACGAGGACGGCCGCTCTTTTGGACGAGTTCGCTTCGAGCTTCGGCTCGGCCGACTGCGTGATAATCAACAAGATTTACGGCAGCGCGAGGGAGGACGCTTCCGCTGCCAAGGTCACGGGCGAGATGCTCGCGGAGAGGGCGAGAATGCACCATCCTTCTGTCGTGTACGCCGGAGAATTCGACGAAGCCGCGTCCGTGGGGCTTTCCATGCTTTCGGAGCCTTCCGGGGCCAGGGACGGATACCTCTTCGTCACGATGGGGGCGGGCGACAACTGGAAGGTCGGCCGCGCGATTCTTGATGAATTGGGCGGAAAATGACGGACAGATAACGTGAAATCAATAAATTTGGGAGAATCAATAGAATGAATTCGATGACAGGGTACGGTTTCAAGGAGGCCGTCGTTGACAACACTCAGATAAGCGTCGAGATGAAGTCCGTGAACAACAGGTTCCTGGACTTGAACATAAACATACCGACTTTCTTGAATCCGATAGAGTCAAAAATACGGAAGATTGTGAGCGAGAGGGTCGTGCGCGGAAAAGTCGATTTGACGATACGCGTGAAGGACATGAATTCCACGGCGAAAGTTTCCGCCGACACGAACGCCGCGATTATGTACGAGAGCGCGATACGGAAAATCTCCGAAGCTCTGGGCCGTAGCGGAGAAGTTCCTCTCGGCCTGATAATAAACCAGGATGGAGTGCTCAACATAACGCACGAGTACGATGCCGAAACCTATTGGGAAAAGATTGAGCCTGTGTTCGGAGATGTGTTCGAGGCGTTCCTCGCGGACAGAAAGAGGGAGGGGGAGAACCTCCAGAAGGATTTGCTTTTGAAACTGGACACGCTGGACAAGTGCGCCGCTTTTTTCAGGGAGTGGCAGCCGAAAATGGAGGAGAGGTTCAAGGAGCAGACTTCCGCGAAATTCAGGGAGCTTCTCGGCGACAATGTTGACGAGAACCGCATAATGACGGAAGTCGCCGCGATGATAGTCAAGTACACCATAAACGAGGAAATCGTCCGTCTTCATTCGCATCTGGAAGTTCTCAGGAAGGAATTCTCGGACAATCCCGTTCCTGGAAAGAGAATCGATTTCATCTGCCAGGAAGCGAACAGGGAGATAAACACCATCGGCTCGAAAAACCAGTTCACGGAGGTCGGAGCGATGGTAATCAACGCGAAAGACGCCCTTGAGAACATCAGGGAGCAGAGCAAGAATGTGGAGTGAAAAGGAGGAATAAAATGGCGGAATACAAATTGAAGAAGGATTTGCGAGTCGCGATAAGCGGAAAATCCGGCTGCGGCAACACGACCGTGAGCACCTTGCTTTCGGAGAAACTCGGGGTCACGCTCATAAACTACACTTTCAGGCAGCTGGCCGCGGAAAAGGGCATGACGCTGCAGCAGGTGATAGAGAGCGCGAAAACCGACGACTTCTACGACAAGTATGTGGACACTCATCAGGTGGAGCTTGCGCGGAGGGAGCCGTGCGTGCTCGGAAGCCGTCTAGCCATCTGGATGCTTGACGATGCGGACGTGAAAGTCTATCTCGTGGCCTCCGACGACACCCGCGCCAAGAGAATATTGAACAGGGAGGGAGGAGACCTTGAGGAGATAAAAAGGTTCACGGCGTTCAGGGACAGCCAGGATTCCGCCAGGTATATGAAACTCTATGGAATCGACAACAACAGCTATTCATTCGCCGACATGAAGATTGACACGGCTGACAAGACACCCGACGTTATTGTCGACTTGATAATTTCCCACCTGATTGAGAAGGGGTACATAGAAAAAGCTTGATTCTGCTGCCATGCGGCTTTATTGAGCGTGCGTTTTGGTCGCATGGCGGTTGCCAAGTCATATCGAATGCGCTCTTGCCAAGCTGCGAGACAGAAGCCTCGGCACTTGGTGAGTATATTCCTGCTGCAGGAAAGTCAACTGCTGATGAAATAGGTAATCTGCCTGGTGTTGGAGGTGCGTTTAATACCAAAAGAAATAATATTGGGTCGAATGTCGAGTTTATGCATACCGTAGTTGCCGAAACGCGCTCCCAGCGGGAACCCACAGCCGAATGCGGCAGTACCGCTTCGCGGTGGGGTTAACATCGCGTGCGATGTTTAGTGCATTCGGCTGTGGAACCCCGCTTCCGCTCGTTTCAGCCATTCCACTGTAAAAATTCGACTTTTGACCTATTATCGTTAATTCTGTGACAAGAGAAGAAATTAGCTTTGTTATAAATGAACTGAGCAAAGGTGATTATTTTAAGCGACTTGATAGAAATGGTTTTGATATTTTCTAATCTTTGAGCTGATACAATTTTCCTCACACAAAATTGCGATTATTCAACCGATTCTGAATAATCGCAGAAGTCGAGATTTCCTTGTATAATTGTATAAGTCAATCTTCATTTTTATCACTATGTAAGAAATTCGCCTGTTAGGTATGTGGATCCAGATGGAAAGTCTGCTTATTCAATAAAAAATGCAGATGGAAGTTATGGTTTTATAACCTCTACAAGTTTATTAGAAAAAGAGATGATTGGAGTGATACATAAAAGATAGGGCACCAGTGTTTGTTGAAAACTAGGAGATCGAATATGGTCTGTTATAACATTTCAGAACTGCTGAGTTCAAAAGGAAAATTATTCTGCTTTTCGAACTTACAGAAAAAACAGAGAACATCTATCTTAAAGGAATGTATAAAATCGAAGGTGTTTTATGTGGTGGGAAAGTCTAAAAGGCGTTTTCTAAAAAGAAAAACTGTATATGAAGAATTGCTGGATGTCCTAAAAAGCAAAGAGGCTGTTTTAAAATATGTTGCAGAAAGAGAACTTTCGGAATCTAGGTTGTATCGTCCTTTGGAATCTTTGAGTAGTGAAAAATGGAGGGCAAGCATAGCAATCGGTCTTTTGTCTGGAAAAAAGTATTTCCTTATACCATGGCTACCAAAAGAGATTTTTCACATGTATGGTAAAAAATGGCTGAATGATTTGCTTATTGAGTGCAGAGTCAAAGAAATCACAGTGGTTGTTTTTTCTGATATTGAAGCTGGAGATTGCTTTTGGTTTAATTATTTTATAACAAATACATAGTTATAGAGGAAAGAGACGGAGAGTTTATGGAAGAAAGCGAGAGTTACCACAAGATAACGCAAGAATCGGAAGATGTTTACTCTACCGACTACGGCTGGGACCTGTACAAGGACGATGACAACTCCAGTGCAAAAAGCTCAAAATACCGGCGCACCTACACTTGGAACGAGCGCAACCAGCTTATTTCAAGCGTGGACTCAAGTTACAGCACGGCTTATGTCTACGGTCAGGACGGACAACGTTCCAACAAGTATACTGCAAGCAGCGAAACCTTGTATTTCAACAAGATGTGGACGCTCCATACCGACAGCGGAAACAGCGTTTACGGTGGGCAGACAGCAAAGAACATTTATCTTGGCGAGACCCGAATCGTCACGAAATTGAACGGCGCGAACGACCCGACGTATCAGGAAGAGTATTATAAACAGTACTTCTACCACTCCGACCACCTCGGCTCGGCCTCTCTCATCTCGGACTACAACGGCGACGAGTACCAGCGGATTGAGTACACGCCTTATGGCGAAACTTGGGTTGAGAAGACTCAAAACTCAGGAATGGAGTACCTGCCATACAAGTTCACCGCGAAGGAACTTGATGAAGAGACAGGGCTGTATTACTATGGAGCTAGGTATCTGGATCCGAAGTACTCACGGTGGTTGAGTGCGGATCCGGCTTTGGGTGAGTATATTCCACAGGCTCCGGTCAGTGACGAGGCAAAAAGACATAACCAGAATCTTCCGGGCATGGGTGGGGTGTTTAATTCGGTAAATTTGAACCTTTATCATTATGCGGCGAACAATCCAGTAAAGTATACTGACCCGGATGGAAGGACAGCTTATGCAATGAAAACTGGAAACGACTATTGGAGATATGATTGTTCAAATGGTATTTTTTGGGATTTGGGACGAGCAGGAGTGAATCTTGGATTGGATTTTCTTCCTCCTTTATTTGGACTTGCATTAAAAGTTGGTAATATCGGTTTGGGAAAGCTGATAGGAATGGAAGTAATCAATGATTGTGCAAATTGGGTCGATGATTTTGCTTCTGAATTTGGAAGTGCTTTGGGAAATCTTTCTTACATGGAAGTTGCCGGTAGCTTTGCAGAAAAAATCATGAAGCATAGCAATGATATTACAGATTTTCTAAAAACTGAAGGCGAAATTTTCGGTCATTTAAGTACAGCTTGCGATGTCGCATCTTTATTTCTTGTATTCAGCCATAAGAATGAAATTGAACTAGATCAAGTCATAAAAAAGCTTGTTGGTTCTGAATTAACTTCAAGTTCAAAAGAAGGTCTTATTGGCAAATACAATTATGCAAAAGGAAGAATACAAGAAATGATAGATGATAGAGCGGTCGGTTATCAGTCAGATTGGAAATGGCGTGTGACTGATGTTCGGTATAATGGTGAAAGGTTAAAATCCTTGCAACAAGAGCTTAAGAATATGGAGTAACGAATATGGAAAATCTTGAAATGATATTCGGTTACATTCTTATTTGGGGCATAGGTGCAATTTCTATTTTAATAGGTTGGGGAGGAATGCTGGTGATAAGATATCACCACTCCATAAAAGAGCCTTTTGTTATTTGGAGTGTCGTTGTATTAGAGATATTGTGGCTTATTGCCGTCATGCTTTTTATTTTTTATCCAGAGTTTTACAAGATGATTTGGTAAAATTTATTGGAGAGTTTATGGAAGAAAGCGAGAGTTACCACAAGATAACGCAGGAAGCCGACGACACATACTCCACCGACTACGGCTGGGGCCTGTACAAGGAAGAGTCGGACTCCAAGTCTAGCTCAAAATACCGGCGCACCTATACTTGGAACGAGCGCAACCAGCTCATTTCAAGCGTGGACTCAAGTTACAGCACGGCTTATGTCTACGGTCAGGACGGACAGAGAGCAAATAAGTACACACAGTCATCGGAAACCTTGTATTTCAACAAGATGTGGACGCTCCACACCGACAGCGGAAACTCGGTCTATGGTGGACAGACAGCTAAAAACATCTATCTTGGCGAAACACGCATTGTCACCAAACTCAACGGCGCGAACGACCCGACCTATCAAGAGGAATACTACAAACAGTATTTCTACCATAGTGACCATCTCGGCTCGGCTTCGCTCATCTCGGACTACAACGGCGACGAGTACCAGCGGATTGAGTATACCCCATACGGCGAGACTTGGGTCGAGAAGACCAACAACACGGGAATGGAGTATCTGCCTTACAAGTTCACCGGCAAGGAAATGGACGAGGAGACAGGGCTTTATTACTACGGAGCTAGGTATCTCGACCCGAAATACTCGATGTGGATAAGCACTGACCCTGCTTTGGGCGAGTACATTCCAATAGCGCCTACAAATGACGAGGCAAAAAAGCACAACTCAAATTTGCCCGGAATGGGAGGCGTATTCAACCACATCAATTTCAATTTGTACCATTACGCCGGAAACAGCCCGGTCAAGTACACGGACCCGGATGGCAATGAGATTGTTCCTTTTGCAAGTCCGAGGGATTTTTTCGGATTCTTGAAATCTATTGCAAGTGGGCAGGACAAAGTTTATGCCGGCTGTATTGAGAAAGCATGTTTGCCTAAAAATGAACCATGCTTGGTTAATATGACCGCTTTAATCAATAAATTGGAAAAACTGCAATATCAAGGAGAAAGTTCCATAAACACTCCTAGTCTATCAAGCATGAATTCTGTTTCAAAAAATAAAAGCATTCTTCTGGAAAGTAATATTTTAGAAAATTTTGCATGTGCACTTCCATTGATGACAGATGCGACTATGGCTGATATTGATACTGAGTCCATTCACATGGGACCTAGTGTTGGACCGAAAATGTCTGCAACAACTTTTGGACTTGGATTGGTGGGGAATATGGCTAGGGGAATTTCAAATATTTACTTGAATTATGTAGAAACTGACGGCAAGGTAACTTCATGGTCCATAAGCAAAACTGGTCTGAATCCACAAAAACAATCCTACTCAAATATGTTTTCCAAGACCGAAGCATTGGAGTTTTTGAAGAAAAATTCGGAGAATTCAAATTATTATGATAGCAAAGAACTCAAAAAAATTAATGATGCTCTGTAGTCTGATTTTTCTATTTCTCGGATGCAGACGCACGGAAATTGTTTGGAATGACATGAGAAGCAACAAGGATGCTGACTTCTCTGTCCATTTGTCTTTTTATGATGAACGCAATGAGCGCATCGACAGAAAAATAAAAGACGGTGCAAAATCCTGCAAATTTATACCTTGTGGGTATAATATCTCCTCTAGTGAATGTGATTCGTGTATCACAGTCGCATATTATTTGACAAAAGACCATAAGCAAATTGAATTTTTTGTGCTGGATTCGAATCCTAGTAGAAAACTGTCATATAACGAAGAACTTGCAAAGGTTGATGGTGCATTCGCATATTTCATAGATTTGTATGACAATGAACTTGAGCGATATTGTAGGATGTTTTCCAAAGATAACATTTTCACTATAAAAAAAGATGAATTAAGAATTGATGAGACTCTGCCAGATTCTAAATTCTTGAATCTTGTGGAAAAAAATGATGTTGGGTATTATTCTCCAATTTTGACCGAAGATGATAAAAAGCGCATTTTGCTAGAGGATTCTTTTGGTTGCTATGTTGAAAGCAAAATCTCTGATTACATCTTTCAGATTTGGACAACAAACGCAGGTATTTCTGACATCTTTTTTGGTTTTCGAAAATCTCAGGAAGGAAATGATTACGAAGTTGAATATGTTCGGTAGTCCTCTTCTTCCCACAAATGCTTAGATGCCCCTCTTCCCACAAATCGCGATTTGTTCCCGCCGGCTTCCGCTCCTCTCAAACAGCGTCCAGCCCGGCCGCAAACCGCGTTTGTCGGCGGAAACACTATATGTAGCGTAGTTTTTTCCCTGAAAAAAGAGCCTGAATCATCTGACGAGTGTTTTTTTTGCTTGTGGGGAAGGGGATAATATTTGTAGAAAAGCGGCCAGGGCCGAAAAAAGGAGGTGTCATGGCGGAAAACAGCTGTTTTTGGGCGAAAAAGGGGTGCGTTGGGCGCGTCAATTTCAATTTGTACCATTACGCTGGAAACAGCCCGGTGAAGTACACGGACCCGGATGGAAGGGAAATAAACTGGGTGAAAGGGGACGGCGTTTCTGACGAAGACTTTAAACGCGTACAGCAGGAAGCTGATAAGCTGTCAGCTTCGAATACAATTGCAGGAAAAAGATTCTCTTTTTTAGCCTCTGAGACAGAATTTGATGTAACTATAAATGTGGAAATACAAGGTAATTCTTCAGCACAACCTGTATTTGACGAAGATGCCTGCAATGGGATTGGGAGCAGTAGTAATGTTTATATCAATTTGACCAATGAAAATAAAAAGGCAGATGGCGTGAAAATGTCGTTAGGGGAAATTTTAGCTCACGAAGTGTCAGGTCATGCTTATGAAATAAACAAGGGGCGTTTTCACCTATCATCTCCAAAGTTTAGCAAATTCATGAAAGAATCAGTTCTTAGGGGGCTAGACGAACAAGTTGCAGTTGCAATGCAAAATGAGTACAGATGCCATCTTGGTCTGAAAGGGCAAAGAAAGAAATATAGAGGTTTTCAAAACACATGGAATATGCCCATATATAATCCAAAGACTGCAACTTGGTCGATAAAGGACCAATTTACAAAGAAAATGGAAACATGGAGACTGCCAAAATGAAAAAAAAGTTTATAGCTTTATTGATTTTGACATTCGGTGCGAGTACGGCCTTTGTGGAAATTTTTGGTATAGTCAAGATGGAGAAAATAGGAACTAGAGCTGTTTTTGAACTACCCTATAGAAATGTAAACGGACGATATAAATACTTTAACGAAAAAGTAAAGTCAGCTCTTATAATTGATGCTATTACGCTTAACGGTAAGCCTCTGATTCCTGTGCCTGATTGTGCCGCATATTTTGCTCTTGAGGATGAATACGAAACAGAATGGATTCATTCCCATCAGCAATTTTCATATATTTCAATGTCATGGCGTAAAGACAAAGATAAAAACTGGATTTTCCCTTACAGAGGTGATTTGTTCGTTGCTGCTCCTGGTGCAGAAATAACCGTTTCTTACAGAATTGTATATCCGTTTCCTTTTGGAAATTCAGAGAAACTTTTGCAGCGAAGATTCGATAAAAAATATATTTCGCCTGCCTACTCTGCAACTATTATTTTGCCAGCAATGAAACCTCAATAGTGCATCTACTTAATATCTATTGTTTTTGAAAACCGTAAAAACACTTTTTTAGAGAAAGATTACATACTCTCGTCACTGATAGAGAGAGTATCCTTCTTCCCACAAATCGCGATTTGTTCCCGCCGGCTTCCGCTCCCTTCAAACAGCGTCCAGCCCGGCCGCAAACCGCGTTTGTCGGAGAAAACACTATATGTAGCGTAGTTTTTCCCCTGAAAAAAGAGCTTGAATCATCTGACGAGTGGTTTTAACTTGGAGAGAGAGGGATAATATTTGTAAAAAAGCGGTCATGGCAGAAAAAAGGAGGAATTTTGCGGAAAAAGTGCCGAATCCGTGCGAAAATGGACTAGTTGGGATGAATCAATTTCAATTTGTATCATTATGCCGGAAACAGCCCGGTCAAGTATACGGACCCGGATGGAAGGGAGTTGTACATAGAAGGCTCCGATGAGTACAAAAATCAAGTTTTGAAAGATATTCAAAAATTTGCTCCAAATGCTAAATGGAAGAATGATAAAAAATCGGAAGTAATCATCGAAGGGGAAACAAAAGGATACAAGGAGGGAAATGAGCTTATTCGAAAAATTGTCGATTCTGATAAGAAAGTTATCATAAAAAATGGAGATAAAAATGGATGTGTTCCCCAAGTAAAAAATCCTATAACGGGTGCACTCTTATCCGAGGCGCAATTGAGTTATTACATGAATGGAACTGGAAACAAAGCCTCCGCAAATGTTACTTATAATTTTAATCTTCCTGAAACTATAACAAGGGAGGATGGAACTAAATGGAATCGTCCTAGCTACTTGGGATTAGCTCATGAATTGATTCATTCCGAACATTCTGTATATGGGAATGTAGCAGCCAGTTTAGCGTTAGAAGAAAAATCAACGGTTGATGAAACGGATATAATAATAGCTGGACTAATAAAAAATGGAGTAAAAGGGATTACCATGAGAGGTAGCTACTGATGGGGAAGTCGATATATGCTTTGTTTTTTTTGTTTTTTCCGCCATTGCTTTTCGCAGAACAAGTAAAAGTGTCGATAAAGTCCGCATGCGTAAAAAATAATACCTTGGCCTATGATATAGAGGTAAAAAATATATCAGACACAGAATTAATGCTCACTGATATAAATGGATCGTATTATTCAATAAATAATGGATATGTTTATGTTGAATTATATGCCCACAATCCATTTTTACATTCATATCCTATGGAAGAGCAGAGTCCTCTTAGCGGTGATTTCAAATTGATGAACCCCGGAGAGAAAATACGAATCCAAAAAAAATATGTTCTTAAGCATTACGAATACAATAATTTCAAATTGGGCTATGATTTCAAAATGGAAGACCCAAATTTAAAAGTAGAGTTTTTGATTGGATATTTTAAAGAGACTTCTTGTGGTAAAAATAACCAGACGTATTCTTATGCATACTTAAATACCAGACAGAGAGTTAATGATTTACTCAGCAAAGAAGAATACATGCGGTTACCTACCGATTCTCAATTGAAATATATTTTAATGAATTGCAATAATCGTTTTTTCGAGTTTGAAATGCCTGATTTTGCAAAAATTGCAGGAGAGAACGTTTCAGATTTGAAATATCTCATAAAGGAAGTGAAAAAATTTGATTTTTACAGCAAAAAAGGAACTAGGGATTATCGAATAGATGCTATCTTCTACATTGAGGGACAAATACTGATACGAAATGCAAATTTTGTTGAATCATATGAGCTAAGGCGCCTTCTGCTAGGAAAATTAATTGCTCAAACTCCAGAATCGTTAAACACTAGCAAAGAATACAGAGATCTAATCATCTGTCTTTTTGGAAATTCAATTTTTGCAAATTTTTTGAGCAACTACAGTGAAACTCCAATTCAAAACGTGCTAAAAAAGAGATACAGCGATTTAAAATATGACAATGGAGACATAACCGACTACATGTTTTGTTATTCATTTTTGTATGGACTGATAAAAACATAGGGCGAAAGTCGAGTTTTCACAGAGCAATGGCAGAAACGAGCGGAACCCCGCTGGGAGCTTGTTTCTGCAACTACGATATGCAGAAACTCGACATTCGACCACATAGATATTATATCTCTTCCCCACAAATCGCGATTTGCGCCCCCGTCCGCCAGAGCCTCCCCCCCCACGGAGCTTCGGCCGTCCCGGACGCGCTCCCCGCCTTTTTTATGATTAAAAGCTGTATGAAATCGGCATATTTGGAAAGATAAGCAATTATTCTGTGCTATACCCTGGGAAGGGGAGCGATTTTTGCATTCTCTTTTAGAAAATGCAAAAGTTTAAGAAAAATATTGACGAATAGTGATGTACATAGGATTATGTACATAGGGTTAATTGATGACATTTGAGTGGGATGAGAAGAAAAATGCCATAAACAAAAAGAAGCATGGCATTTCATTTGAGATGGCGGTCCGCGTGTTCCTCGATGAGAAGCGAATAGAAAAACTTGATTTTGAACATTCGACATTAGAGGAAGAACGGACTAATATAATCGGAAGGGTTTCTGACATGCTCGTACTCTTCGTAGTTGCGACAGACAGAAACGGCAATAAAAGAATAATTTCGGCCAGAAAGGCTGTAGAATATGAGGAGGCTGAGTATTATGAAAACTATGACGCTAGATGAAGTAAAGAAACTTCCGCCGCTGACAAAAGACGAAATAGATGAGGCCATGAATTTTAAGAACACAGACTTCTCAGACTGTCCTGTAATGACAAAAGAAGAACTGAAGGAATTCCGTCCTTGGTACGAAGTTAATCCTGAATGGGTCAAGATAAAGAAAGGAGACGTTCATATAAAAATAGATCTTGATATTTTGGATGCTTTGAAAAAAGGCGGTAAAGGATATCAGCAGCGTTTAAATCAGGCATTAAGATGGGCATATGAAAATCACTGTCCTTATATGACTCTGAGTTAATTTTTTTAATTTTGTAAAACTGGGCTAACTGGTCAAAACTGGTTCTCCTAGTTTTTTTGTTTTTAAATGCAGTATTTATAAGGATTTAGCAAAACTGTGCGTGAAAAAAGGAGGTGTCATGGCGGAAAACGGCAGTTTTTGGGCGAAAAAAGGGCGAGTAGGGCGCGTCAATTTCAATTTGTACCATTACGCAGGGAACAACCCGGTCAAGTATGTGGATCCGGATGGAAGGAATGTAAAAAATCCGAACAGTGAATACTATGTTGCAAGAACAGAAGACAATGTGACTGTAAATGTAAATGGCGAAAAAATAGAAATACACAATCTTGTGCTTGCTCCAGGTGATAAAGCTAGGGGCGGTTTTGACGGAGTAATGGATAAAAACGGAAATGCGGTGAAAGTCACAGCGGATATAATCAGGCTAAATTTCTCGTTTTATGAAGACAAAGATGGAAAATTAAAGTTGGTATTTACTGACAGTATTTCGAAGAGTCTAAATGACTTTGGAGATAAAATCAAAAAAATTCTAAATGAAAAATTTGATGGCGACTATGACTATTCATCAATTGTTACAGAATATCAAAAGCAGATTGCAGATGATGCGCCATTGAACAGCTGGTGGAACAGAGTTACAAACAAAGAAAAATATCCGAATGAGCCAGGCTCCCCAGATAATTGGGAGACCGCATACAATTCAGATGTACAAAAAGCATTGAGGGAGAAATTGAAAGTGGAGAATGAAAAGTGAAGAAGGTTGTAGTGTTTATGGTTCTACTGCTTGCAGTAGGATGTTTGAAAATTTTTTCCACATGGAAGTCTGTAACTCCTTTGAAACGTCAAATCCTGAGAAATGAAAATGTTGCTAAAATACTTGGAGTTTCCCAGCCTGATGACGATAGGCAAGTTGCTGATTTTTGGCTGTTACTGAAGAATGGTATGAGAATATATTTTTATGATGTAGAAAGAAAATTAAATGGAAAGATTGTGTATAGCATTTTTGATGATTTTGATGGCTTGGAAGTTTTACAGTGCAAGTTGACAGAGGACATGCGCTCAAAAGTTTCCTACCCAGATTTGAAATATTTTGGAATAGATTCCAATGATTTATTTGAAACTATCGAAAAATCAGAAGTGTTAAAAAAGCAATTTGAGGCACTTCCTGAAATGGAGCAAAAACTGAGTTATCAGGGACTTGGAAGTGAATTCTACAAATCAATTCCTGGAGAACCGATAGACGGAATAAAATTTTTTCGAATAAAGCCTCGCAAGTGAAGCCCCATCTTCCCACAAATCGCGATTTGCGCCAGAGCCTCCCGCCCGGAGCTTAGGCCGTCCCTGACGGCTTTTAACTTTTTCAATCTGGAGTGTTGTATAATCTTTTCATCCTCTTTTATCTGGAGTTTTTATGACAAACGAAGAAACCCTGAAAGAAAAAATATTGTCCGTCTGTCCTTTCGACGGTTCGTTCGAGAAAAAAGCGTTCGGGCGCTGGCAGAGCCTCGCGAAGCCGTTGGGCGGTCTTGGCGTGTTCGAGAAGATTGTCTGTAGGCTCGCTTCGCTACAGGAATGCGATTTTCCGACTGTCGCTCGCCGCGCGCTCGCCATTTTCTGCGCCGACAACGGAATCGTGGAGGAGGGCGTTTCCCAGACTGATTCGTCCGTCACGAAAGTCGTCTTCGAGAACATGAAAGTCGGGAAAAGTTCTGTCTGCTGCATGGCGAAGGTGGCGAACTGCGACGTCTTTCCGTTCGACGTTGGGATAAGCCCGAACGGAACCGCGAATTTCTTGAAGGGCGATGCCATGAGTCGTGAAGAGTGCTGCTCCTCGATATTGAAGGGAATTTCGATTGCCGAAGAGCTTTCGAGGAATTACGACATTTTCGCGACCGGAGAGATGGGAATCGGGAACACGACGACATCCTCGGCTGTTTTGGCTTCGCTCTTGTCGCTTGCTCCTTCTTTCGTGACGGGAAAGGGGGCTGGGCTTTCCGATTCCGCTTTGCAAAGAAAAATCAAGGTCGTGGAGAAGGGAATTGAACTTAGGAAGCCGGACAAAAACGATGTGGTCGATGTGCTCTCCAAAGTCGGCGGATTCGACATCGCCTCGATGTGCGGCTTCTTCATCGGAGGCGCGCTTTTTAGACGGCCAGTGATAATCGACGGATTCATCTCCGCGGTCTCCGCCCTGTGCGCCGTTCGGCTTTGCCCGCTCGTGCGCTCCGTGCTTGTCCCGAGCCACGTCTCTTCCGAGCCTGCAGGGCGCGTTGTTCTGGACGCTCTTTCACTTGAGCCTCTAGTGACCGCCGGAATGCATTTGGGCGAGGGCACCGGCTGCATGACGGTTCTTCCGATGCTCGACATGGCGCTTTCTGTTTACGAGAAGATGCCGACTTTCAGCGACATAAAAATCGAGGCGTACAAGCCGTTATGAAAATTCTTGTCTACGGCGGAAGCGCGTCTGGAAAATCCATTTTCGCGGAAGAAAAGGCCGTCTCGCTTTTTGGGAAATCTTCTTCCGAAAAAAAATCCCTCGTCTACCTCGCCACTATGGACAGAAATTCCGGGGGCGACAGTGCCGAAAGAATCATGCGGCACAGAAAGATGCGGCAGGGAAAAGGCTTTTCCACGGTCGAAAGTTCCGTGTCCGATGGAGACGCTTTTCTTTCCGATTTGCTTGAAAAACTGTCGGAGACTATTGAAAATTCCGCGTACTCTTCGGTTCTTGTGGAGGATGTGGGGAATCTCGTCGCCCGTGTCGTCTTCTCCGACTTCGCAAATGCGAAAATCCACTCTGGAGATTCGTTCTTTTCCGACAAAATTTTTTCGTTTGCCGAGAAGGCTTCCTCAATCTGTTCCGACATCGTTTTCGTGTCGAACGACATATTCCTTGAAAAAATCGTTTTGGCTGACATCGGCATGCTCTGCTATTTCAAAACACTTTCTTCTATTAATAAGCGTCTTTCTAGCATTTCCGACGAGGTTTTCCGGGTTGTCGCTGGAATCCCCATCGAATTGAAGAAGGTGGAGAACTGAAATCTACTATTGAGAATGATGAACATATCGATTTTTTAGGCTAAACTTTCAAATGCTATGTCAGAAATCAACAACAAAAACAAATCGTTTCTTTCTTCTATTTTATTCGTCGCGCTTGCGGCTTCGTTCTGCAGTTTCCTTTGGGGAAGCGCGACCCCCTGCATAAAAATCGGCTACAAGCTCTTCTCAATCGCTCCGACGGACACCGCTACGGTGATTCTCTTCGCTGGCGTGCGCTTCTTCATAGCGGGAATCTTGACCGCGATTGTCGGGAGCCTCATGGAAAGGAAATTCCTCTTTCCGGCCTCGAAAGGCGCGTGGGGCAAGGCCTTCGTCCTTTCGATGTTCCAGACCGTAATCCAGTATTTCTTCTTCTACGGCGGCTTGACCAAGGCTTCGGGTGTCACTTCCGCCCTCACGATTTCCACGAACGTTTTTGCGTCGCTCTTGATAGCCGTCTTCGTCTTCAGGCAGGAGAAATTGAGCGCGCTCAAAATCGTCGGCTGCGTCGTCGGTTTTTCGGGTGTCGCTCTCGTGAACGCTTTCGGAAGTTCCGGCACCGACTATCATGTTTCTTTTTTTGGCGAGGGCTTCATCTTCCTTTCGAGCATCTGCTACGGCTTTTCAGGCGGCTTTTCCAAGAAATTCTCAAAGACCGAGAATCCCGTCATGCTCTCAGGCTACCAGTTCATCGTGGGCGGCTTCATCATGATTGTGGTGGGCTATCTCTTTGGAGGCCGCTTCTCCGGTTTCACTCCGAAATCGGTGCTGCTTTTGGGCTACCTCGCCTTCATCAGCGCATGCGCCTATTCGCTCTGGGGCATTCTTTTGAAGTACAATGACGTTTCAAAAGTCGTCATCTTCGGCTTCTTGAACCCGGTCTTCGGCGTGATTCTGTCGATGATTTTCCTTCACGAGAGAGGGCAGAACGCCGTCATCGTCGCCATCTCCCTCGTCCTCGTCTCAATCGGAATCGTCGTCGTGAACAGGAAGGAAAAACAGAAGAGCCTTTCAGAAGATAATCAGTGAGAAATTCACTTTGCTTTGACCCATTTTTCGTTCAGGATTTTCCACTCGGTTGAATATTCCGCTTCTTCCTCGTTTTCGTCCGTGTCTGAATCGGTGAATTCAGTTTCCGCGACTTTGAAGACGGGAAATTTGATTGGAAGGTCGGCTTTGAATGCTTCTCCATCTATTTCATTTCCGCTGAAGAAGCCCTGACGCTTCATGGCGATTTTGATTCTGCCGTTGAAGAAGCCGTTTTCGCATTTGTCCGGCTCGCTTCCGATTTTCGCGTCGAGGAAAACGAACCTGCCTTCCGTCGAAATTCCTTCTACCGAGCACGACCTTGTTTCCATGCCTGAAAATCCGTTTTCCATCCTGACCATGATTGGAAAAAGCGGAATCGAGCCGCTTTCCCTGCAGATTTTTTCCTGAAGCTTCCTTATTTTCTTGAATTCGTTTCCGTGCGGGATAATCGTTCTCTCTTTCATGGAAAAAATTATAGCAGATTGCGCTTTTTTTGATGAATCTGTCCATTAATGCCCATCGTTCTTCTTTTTGGTAGAATGGCAGAATGTTTAACTCATTGAATGGAACAGTTACTGGGAAATTTCCCCAGAAGATTTTTTTGGACACGAACGGAATCGAATGGGAAATAATCGTTCCCGACACTGCTTTGGACAAGTTCCCCCATGTCGGGGAAAAGGCGAAGGCCTATGTCTGGCTGCAGCACACCGACTCCGCCATGACGCTCTTCGGTTTCGCCACGAAGGAGGACAGGGACCTCTTTTTCGATTTGAACAAGGTGGACGGAATCGGCCCGAAAAGCGCGGTGAAGATAATGAGCTCCATTTCCCGCGACCAGCTCGTCTCCGCCCTTGATTCGGGGGACTTGGCGGTTCTTTCGAAGATTCCGGGCTTGGGGAAGAAGACCGCTCAGAAGATGCTCCTCGCCTTGAAAGGCCATCTCACGCTCGACGAGAATTCCCAGACGGTGCGCTCTTCCGCTTCTTCTGGCGAATTCTCCGATGTCATGGAGGCGCTCGTCGGCATGGGCTACGACAGGAAGATGGTCGAATCGGCCGTGGCGAAAATCGTGGGCGAGCTGTCTTCGGACGGAAGTCTGAACAATCTGACGCAGAAGGAAAAAGAGGATACAATTTTCAGAAGGGCTATTTTGGAATTCGCCCAGTAAATCAGGAAAAATAAATGGCAATAAAATTCACAGACACCACAGAAGACGATTTGAACGAAGCGGCCATGCTGCAAAAACAGTCCCAGATTGTCCGCGCCGAGGTCGCTTCCGACGACGATGCCCAGGAAGTGAACCTGCGCCCGAAATTTTTGAGCGAGTTTTTGGGGCAGGAGGACATAAAGTCCAATCTCTCGGTCTTCATAAACGCGGCGAAGGAAAGAAAGGAGCCTTTGGACCACCTTTTCCTCATCGGCCCGCCGGGCCTTGGAAAGACGACTCTCGCGGAGGTCACTGCGAACGAGCTTGGCGCGGACTTCAAGGTGACTTCCGCTCCGGCTTTGGACAAGCCCAAAGATTTGGCGGGAATCCTTTCCACGATAACTCCGGGCACGGTCTTTTTCATAGACGAAATCCACAGGCTCAAGCCGGTAATTGAGGAGATGCTCTACATCGTTATGGAAGATTTCGAGCTTGACTGGGTGATTGGACAGGGGGCGGCCGCTCGCACTGTCCGCATCCCGATTCCGCATTTCACGCTCGTTGGCGCGACGACAAAGGCCGGCATGGTCTCGAAGCCGTTGCAGACAAGATTCGGCATCATACAGCGATTCAACTTCTACACGCCAAAGGAACTTTCGCTGATTATCAAGCGGTCTGCAAAGCTTTTGGGCTCTGAAATCGACGACGACGCCGCGCTTTTGATGGCGACCTGCTCCAGAGGCACTCCGCGCGTCACGAACAGGCTCGTGCGCCGCATGAGGGATTTCGCCCAAGTCTACGGAAACGGGCGCATAACGAAGGCGATTGTGGAGGACGGCTTGAAGAAGCTCCAGATTGATTCTCTGGGGCTTGAGAATTTCGACCGGGAAGTTTTGAGGGCGATAATCGAAAAATTCGGGGGCGGTCCTGTGGGCTGCGAGACGCTTGCGATTTCGCTT
>FLNX01003658.1_pt1 | contig 18325 bp, 16 predicted proteins | sample 1140341 | NCBI WGS metagenome assembly FLNX01 (sample SAMEA3878208, study PRJEB12797) | bioreactor metagenome | biome: Moose rumen | place: Sweden | collected 2011-10
GCACGAACATGTTGTACGACGTCATGCCAGCCTCGCGCGCACTGGCCGTCAGCGTCGTCGTCACAGCCCACCGCATGCTCGCCGCCAGCTGCACCTCCGCCTTGAACATGTCGCGGTGCGCCGTCTGCGCCTCGGTGCGCGGGTTGTGCACCACCGGCTGGTACGAACGCACGCACCAGCGTCCGTTCCACATATATCCCACGGCAGGCCCCAGCTTGCCGCAGAAGCCACCCATGTATCCTCCGTATAACTTTGCCATAACGAGCGGTTTAACATTGTTCTTGTGCTTGTCATAAAGTTGTCTTCGCCATATTATTGCCTACTCGAGTAACTTTTTGTAAAAAGAATACAAGCAGAAGAGTAGGAGCAGAGTAAGAGCAGATGCGGTAAAGACCTGTGCTTGACGCCGTTCCGACGGCGCTTTTTGCTGCTTTGTTCCACGATTTACGCATACTTTCGCAATAAAACAGGATTGCGAAAACCCTCGAAAAAGTGGCCAAATTATTTTTGATACAATTTTTCCACACCTTGTGCGTTATGTAAAGAAAAAAGACATTAAGTATGTACGAGATTATCAGCAAGCGGCTGCTCAACAGCCAGGAGATATACCGGATGGAGGTCCACGCGCCGTGGATATCGCTCAGCGGCAAACCGGGCCAGTTCGTCATCGTCATCCCCCACCCCAACGGCGAGCGCATACCACTCACCATCAGCGACATCGTCTACCAGCGTCAGTCGGTGGTCATCGTCTTCCAGGTGGTGGGCGAGACGACGCGCCAGCTGGCGGCGATGAACGAGGGCGACGACCTCTACACCATCGTTGGCCCCTTGGGTCGGCCCAGCGAGCTGATAGAGAAGCACGCCAAGGGCGAGCTGAAGCGGCTGCTCTTCGTGGCCGGCGGCGTGGGCATCGCGCCGGTGTTCCCGCAGGTGAAGTGGGCCTTCCGGCAGGGCATACCGACCGACGTGGTCATCGGTGCCCGCTCGAAGGACCTGCTCTTCTACGAGGACGAGCTGCGTGCCGTGTGCCACAACCTGCACATCATGACCGACGACGGCACCTACGGCGAGCAGGGGCTCGTCACCGCCAAGGTGGACCAGCTGTGCCAAAGCGGCGTGGATTATTCGCATTGCGTCGCGATAGGTCCCCTGCCGATGATGAAGTTCGTCAGCCTGACCACCAAGAAGTACAACCTGCCGACCATCGCCAGCCTCAACTGCATGATGGTCGACGGCACGGGCATGTGCGGCGCCTGCCGCGTGCGTGTGGGCAATGAGGTGAAGTTCTGCTGCGTCGACGGACCAGAGTTCGACGGCCACCTGGTGGACTTCGACGAGGCCGCCCGCAAGCTGAAGACCCCCGACGCACGCCGCTACCGCATAGCCACCGCCGAGAGCGGGCACCAGTGCAACCTGGCGCCTGCCGTGGACGCCGCCATCGCCGAGGCCAAGCAGCGCCAGAAGCCACAGGAGCAGGACCCCAAGGTCCGCGCCCACAACTTCGACGAGGTCTCCTTCGGCCTCACCGAGCACCAGGCAATACTCGAAGCCAGCCGCTGCCTGCAGTGCAAGAAGCCCCGCTGTGTCGAGGCCTGCCCTGTGGGCATCAACATTCCGCGCTTCATCCAGGACATCAAAGAGGAGAACCTCAACCAAGCCTATATCACCATCAGCCACGACTCGGCGCTGCCGGCCGTCTGTGGCCGCGTGTGCCCGCAGGAGACGCAGTGCGAGGGCAGCTGCGTGATGGGCGTCAAGGGCGAGCCCATCGCTATCGGTGCCCTGGAACGCTTTGTGGCCGACAACCACCGCAAGGTGTCCAAGCCGCAGAGCCAGTGCCACCCTGCCGGTCGCAAGGTGGCGGTCATCGGCAGCGGCCCCAGTGGTCTGACATGCGCCGGCGACCTGGCCAAGCACGGCTTCCAGGTCACCGTCTTCGAGGCGTTGCACCATGCCGGCGGCGTGCTCGTCTACGGCATTCCCGAGTTCCGCCTGCCCAAGCAGCGCGTCGTGGAGCCCGAGATAGACAACCTGCGCCGTCTGGGCGTCGAGATACGCACCAACGTCATCATCGGCAAGAGCCTCACCATCGACCAGCTGTTCGAGGATATGGAGTACGACGCCGTCTATATCGCCAGCGGCGCTGGCCTGCCCAAGTTCATGGGCATCGAAGGCGAGACCCTCATCGGCGTCGTCAGCGCCAACGAGCTGCTGACGCGCACCAACCTCATGCACGGCTACGACGAGCACTACGACACACCCATCTACCTGGGCAAGAAGGTCATCGTCGTGGGTGGCGGCAACGTGGCCATGGATGCCGCACGCACGGCCCTGCGACTGGGCAGCGAGGTGACGGTGGTCTACCGCCGCGGCGAGACGGACATGCCAGCCCGCCGCGAGGAGGTGCACCACGCCATGGAGGAGGGCGTGCAGTTTCTGTTCCAGACGGCCCCCGCCGCGGTACTCGGCAACGAGGACGGCACCGTGCGTGCCATGCGTTGTGTGAAGATGGAGATGGGCGAGCCGGATGCCAAGGGGCGCCGCAGCTTCAAGGCCATCGAAGGCAGCGAGTTCGATTTGGAGGCCGACACCGTCGTCGCCGCCCTCGGCACCAGCCCCAACCCCCTCATCCGCACCACCACGCCCGGCCTGGAGTGCGAGCCGTGGGGCGGCATAATAGCCGACGACAACGGGCAGACCAGCCGCAAGCTCATCTTCGCCGGCGGCGACGCCGTCAGCGGTGCCGCTACAGTCATACTCGCCATGGGCGCCGGACGCAAGGCCGCCAAGGCCATCATGGAACAATTGAAAATTGAAAATTGAAAATTGGATAGATTCACTATAGAGACAGCGCCGCAGTATGAGCGGCACTACAACGAAGGCGACTTCTGGAAGAAGCTGCGCCGCAACGCCTCGCAGGTGGGCGCCAAGGTGCTCTACCCTGCCCTGCAGCTCTACTACATGATGCAGTCGAAGAATGTGCCCGTGAAGGCCAAGACCCTCATCATCGGCGCGTTGGGCTACCTCATCCTGCCCGCCGACCTCATCCCCGACTTCATCCCCGCCCTCGGCTTCACCGACGACCTGACGGCCATCATGCTGGCCCTGCGCACCGCCAGCCAGTACATCACCCCCGAGATAAAGTCCCAAGCCAAAGAACAGACCGACAAACTGCTGGGGAGTAAAGGTTAATGTTTAATGGTTAAAGGTTAATGTTTAATTTTTAATGTTTAAAGAAGTATGAATAAGACGCTGAAATATCTGTTGTGCACAAGCATCATTTTCTGTTTTCAATTTTCAATTTTCAAATTATCCGCCCAGGAACCCCTGATACCGGCACGCGAGCTACCCAATATGCGACGCTTCCTGCCGCCGCCTCCCGACACAGCCAGCGCAGCATTCCAGTATGACAAGGCCCAGTACCGCTGGGGGCTGGAGCAGCGCAAGGACAGCGCACGCTGTGCACTGGCAGTGCAGGACGCCGAATGGAGCGTGGACTACATGTGCCGTGTGATGGGCGGTGCCATGGGCATCACCATCTCGAAGGAGGCCACGCCGGCCATCTACCGTATGCTCACCGCCGGCATCATGACCGCCGACCACGTCAGCGAGACCGCCAAGGCCCATTACATGCGCATACGTCCCTACATCTACTACGGCGAACCCACCATAGCACCGTGGGACGAGGAGGAGCTGAGCCACAACGGCTCCTACCCCAGCGGCCACACCATCCTGGGATGGACCACTGCCCTGCTGCTCACCGAGATGGCTCCCGACTGTGCCGACACCCTCCTGTCACGTGGATACATATACGGGCAGAGCCGTGTCATCGCGGGCTTCCACTGGCAGAGCGACGTCGACGCAGGCCGTCTGGCCGCCAGCGCCGCCGTGGCTCGCCTCCATGCCGACAAGCGCTTCAACAAGATGATGAAGAAGGCTAGAAAAGAGTATTTGAAACTGAAAAGCCATAACCTGTAACCCCCAACCCATCCACACCACCCCTTACATGGCTGACGCACTACTCACTGTAGAAAATCTCACCAAGAGTTTCGGCGACAAACTTCTCTTCGAGGACATCTCCTTCGGCATCAATGCAGGACAGAAGAGCGCCCTCATAGCCCGCAACGGCTACGGCAAGTCGACCCTGCTCAACATCATCATGACGGCCACGGGGCAACGCGGCTACAACACACTGCAGGACAGCGGCAAAATCACCTTCCGCAGCGACCTCAAGCTGGCTTACCTGCCGCAATCCAGAGAATCAAGTATATCTAGTTCATCCAGAGTGCGCGACGTCGTCTACAACGTCCAGCGCCCCGAGACCGAAGACCCTTGGACCTTCGAGCAACGCATGGAGGAGGTACTCAGCCGCATGAAGGTAGACACCCTCCTCGACCGGACGATGGAGACCCTCAGCGGCGGCGAGCAGAAGAAGGTGGCCCTCTGCCGCCTGCTGATGGACGACTGCAACCTGCTCATCCTCGACGAGCCCACCAACCACCTGGATATCGACATGATAGAGTGGCTCGAAGACTTCCTCTCGCGTCAGCGGCTGGCACTGCTGATGGTGACCCACGACCGCTACTTCCTCGACAACGTCTGCCAGGACATCTACGAGCTTGACAACGCCCGCCTCTATCACTACCGAGGGCGCTACGACTACTACCTCGAGAAGAAGGCCGAGCGCGAGGCCAACGAGCGTGCCGAGGTGGAGAAGGCCCGCAGCCTTTACCGCACCGAACTGGAGTGGATGCGTCGCATGCCACAGGCCCGTGGCACGAAGGCTCAGGCCCGCATCGACGCCTTCTACGAGTTGGAGGCCAAAGCCCACACCCGATTCGACGACAGCCGCCCGCAACTCACCGTAAAGACCGAACGCATCGGCGGCAAGATACTGGAACTCTACAACATCTGCTATGGCAAGCTGATCGAGGACTATAGCTATGTGTTCAAAAGGGGCGAGAAGATAGGCATAGTAGGTCCCAACGGCATAGGCAAGAGCACCCTGCTCAACATCATGACCGAGCGGCTGAAGCCCACCAGTGGCCGCGTCGTCGTAGGGCAGACCATCCAGTTCGGCTACTACACCCAGGCCGGCATGTCGGCCCCCGCCGACCGCCGCGTCATCGACCTCGTCAAGGACATAGCCGAAGAGATAGAGACAGAGGGTGGCAGGACCATGTCGGCGCACCAGTTCCTCACCTACTTCGGGTTCGACGGCACCACGCAGTACAACCACTTCGGCAACCTCAGCGGTGGCGAACGGCGACGTCTCTACCTGCTGCAGGTGCTTATGGCCAACCCTAACTTCCTCATCCTCGACGAGCCAACCAACGACCTCGACATCTACACCCTACAGATACTCGAACAGTTCCTCCAGACCTACCGCGGCTGCCTCGTCATCGTCAGCCACGACCGCTCGTTCATGGACCATATCGTCGACCACCTCCTTGTCTTCGAGGGGAATGGCAAGATACGCGACTACCACTCAAACTATACCGACTACCGACTTGAGCGGCAGCGTCGCGAGCGGACCGAGATGCTGGAGCAGCGCGAGAAGAAAGCCGCCGACAAGAACATGCAGGCAAAGAGCCAAGCCGGCCAGCAACAGACGGCCACCAAAAAGAAAGCCACCTACAAAGAACAGAAAGAATACGAACTGCTGACAGCGGACATCGAGGCTCTGAACAACGAGAGACAGACGCTGGAAAAGATGCTGTGCGAACCCGGCGATACACAGAAGATAACCGATGCCAGCACCCGTTTGGGCGAACTTATCGCAGAACTCGACGAGAAAGAACTGCGCTGGCTTGAACTGGACGAGATAATAAAATGAAATGTGAAAAAATATTTGCACATATCGCGGTTATTTAGTATCTTTGCATTTTGACAGTTTTTCACCTTTTAGGGTGAATGGACTGTATTATAGATAGTAAAAAGAATTCGTAAATTCTAGAAACGCTAAAGCAGACTAAATTATATGGCATTCAGAAATACAACTCCGTGCAAGGTGAATGTGGAGTCGGAGACAGGGCGATTGAGGGCAGTGCTGCTGCATCGTCCCGGCATCGAGATAGAACGCATGACACCTCTCAACGCCGCACACGCACTCTATAGCGACATACTGAACAAAGACATCGCCCGCACCGAGTACAGCTACTTCAGCGGTGTGTTGGAGCGATGGACTGACGTATACTATGTGGAAGACATCCTCGAAAAGATGCTCGACGACAATGTCGTGCGCTGCCATCTGGTGGAGAAAAGCTGCGACATGGACAACTGCGGCGACCTGGCCAAACAGCTTCTCGAACTCGACAGTGCCGAACTGGCACGTGTGCTTATCGAAGGCTACGAAGACCCCTCGTGGAACGGTACCGACGACACGCGTTACCTGCTGGGACCGCTCTACAACCTGTTCTTCTCGCGCGACGCTTCAAGCACCGTCTACAACCGTGTGCTCATCAACTCGATGAGTTTCAAGGTACGCGAACGCGAGACACTTATCTACGAAGCCATCTTCCGCCACTTCTTCGGGGTGGACACGATAAACGCGATGGCATGGGACAGTGATGCCCGCACCGAAGGCGGCGACGTGCAGGTAGCCTCGCCCGACCTGCTATGCGTCGGACAGGGCATCCGCACCAACACCAAGGGCATCAAGTACCTGTGCTCCGAGTTGGAAGGACGCAGCACCGCTACGGGACGCCCGATGCACATCCTGGTGCAGGAGCTGCCTCACAAACCGGACAGCTTCATACACCTTGACATGGTGTTCACCTTCCTCGGTCAGCACCAATGCATGGCCTTCGAGCCGATGCTGAAAAAGACCGGCCTCTTTGCCGGAAAGGACACCACCCTCATCACCATCAGCGGCAATGACGTCAGCTACCGCCAGTTCCCCAATATCGTCAAAGGCTTGGAACATCTGGGTTGGGACATCGAGCCTGTCGTGGGCGGCGGCAACGACCCGTGGGTGCAGCTGCGCGAGCAGTGGCACTCCGGAGCCAACTTCTTCGCCCTGGGCGACGGCAAGGTGATGGGCTACCGTCGCAACACACACACTATCGATGCCCTGAATCGAGCCGGCTTCGCAGTGCTCAAAGCCGAAGACATCGTCGAAGGACGTGTCGACATGCAGACCTACGACAAGTTCGTGGCCGCCTTCCCAGGCAGTGAACTGCCCCGTGCCGGCGGCGGCGCACGCTGCATGACGATGCCGATACTGCGCGACTGATGCCCTCCCCCACCCCCTCCCCAAAAGGAGAGGAGAGTGACATGAAAAAACAGAACTAACAAACAACAATAAGATGAGCAAATCAAACGACGCCACGGCATTTACTCCCCTCGCCTCGCAGAAGAGGGGTATGGGGGTGAGGCCGTACCACACTGTCAACAACATCATCGGGTGGATAATCTGCTTGATTGCCTGCGCGGTGTACATCATGACGGCGGAAGCCACCGCCTCATGGTGGGATTGCGGCGAGTATATCTCCACCGCCTTTAAACTGCAAGTGGGACATCCCCCCGGAGCCCCCACCTTCCAGCTTATCGGACGCCTGTTCTCGATGTTCTCAAGTCCCGAGACGGCAGCACACGCCGTCAACGTGATGAGTGCCGTATGCAGCGGCTTCACCATCCTGTTCCTCTATTGGGGTATCACCCTGTTGGGCAAGCACCTGCTGCCCGACCCCAAGAACCCCTCGCTTAACGATTTCCGCACATGGGGTGTATTTGCCGCAGGCATTGTGGGAAGTCTCGCCTACTGCTTCAGCGACACATTCTGGTTCTCGGCTGTCGAAGGCGAGGTCTACGCCATGTCGAGTTTCTTCACCGCCTTGGTGTTCTGGGCTATACTGAAATGGGAGGAGCAGAGCGACGACCCGCACTCGCTGCGTTGGCTGATACTCATAGCGCTACTGGTAGGCGTGGCCATCGGCGTACACCTGCTGAATCTGCTTACCGTGCCGGCAATATTCTATGTCGTATACTTCAAGAAATGGCCCAAGACCACATGGAAAGGCTTCCTGCTCACCGGCGTGCTCAGCGTGGTCACGCTGGCTATCATCCTGTGGGGCATCATCCCCGGCATAGTCAATGTGGATTCTGCCGTCGACGTGTTCTTCGTCAACACGCTGGGACTGCCGTTCAACAGTGGCACTATCGTCTATTTCACTCTCATTGCAGCCCTGGTGATATGGGGACTGTGGTTCACACACCGCAATAACAAACCCGTCATCAACGCAGGCATACTGGCCTTCGCCATGCTGATCATCGGCTACTCAACCTTCTTTGTTCTGGTCATCCGAGCCAACACCAACACGCCCCTCAACGAGAATGCGCCAAAAGACGCTGTGTCCATGCGTGCTTATCTGGGACGTGAACAGTACGGCTCGACGCCGCTCTTCAGCGGACAGTACTACACCGCAGGCGCCCCCATCGATGCCAAGGATGGCTACAAGAAATATATCCGTGGCAAAGACGAGAACGGCAAGGACCGCTATATCGTGGCGGCATATGCCCAGAAATATGTCTATCGTGAACAACACACAGGTCTCTTCCCCCGCATGTGGAGCGACGACAAAAGCCGTCAGCATCCCAAGTTCTACGAGTACTGGGCCGGAAAGTGCTACAGCGGACAGAAACCCACCTCGGGACAAAACCTCAAGTTCTTCAACCGCTACCAGCTTGGCTGGATGTACTGGCGCTACTTCATGTGGAACTTTGCCGGAAGGCAGAACGACATTCAGGGACACTACTTCAACGACAACGGCACACGCGACTACCTGAACGGCAACTGGATCAGCGGCATAAAGCCACTCGACGAGGCTCGTCTTGGTCCGCAGGACAACCTGCCCGAGGAAATGGAGCAGAACAAGGCCCACAACAAATACTACATGATACCCCTGTTGCTCGGCATAATAGGTTTGATATACCACCTACGCAAGCATCCTAAAGACGCCTTCATCGTCTTCATCATGTTCTTCATGACAGGCCTGGCCATTGCCATATACCTCAACATGCCGCCGCGTCAGCCACGCGAACGCGACTATGCCTTCGTCGGGTCGTTCAGCTTCTTCGCCATTTGGATAGGGTTGGCCGTCATGGCTTTGTCCGACTGGATAAGTGCCCTGTTCAAGAAAAACCGCATGGAGACCTACAAGATTGTAATGCCGATAGTCTTCGTACTCTGCATGCTCGGAGCCCCCTGCCTGATGGCATCTGAAAACTGGGACGACCACGACCGCTCCGAGAAGTACGCTGCCCGCGACTTCGCTCAGAACTACCTGAAGAGCATCAACAAGAACGGAGTGCTGATTACATTCGGCGACAACGACACCTTCCCCCTGTGGTATGCCCAGGAGGTCGAAGGCACACGCACCGACGTGCGCATACTGAACTACACACTCTCAGGCATGTATTGGTACGTCGAGCAGCTCTTCAACAAACTCTATGATAGCGATGCACTGCCATTCACGCTGCCCAAGGAGTACTACGGCTTGGGCAAAGACTTGTTCTACGTGATGGACAACTCGTCCGACTACCTTGAGGTGAGCTATGTGCTGGGGCTGATGCGCGATCATCCTGAGCGCTTCACCTACCGCGACCCGCGTAGCGGCAAGGAAATCATGTTCCTGCCCACAAAGCGTGTCAAGGTGACCCTCGACGTGCCTGCCCTCGTCGCCGCCGGCGTGATACCCGCCGAAATGGCCGACCAGGTGCCCTCCGAGCTGCGCTGGGAGCTGAAGAAGGGTGCGCTCTACCGCCACGAGATGATGATACTCGACATCATCGGCACCAACCGCTTCATGCGCGACATCAACATCATGAACCCCGGATATATACGCGACGTCTATCCGCTCGTCGACCGCTACTCGATACAGGACGGCATGAACCACAAGCTGACGCCATATCAGCGACAGAACCTGCGTTTCACCGACCGCACGGCCGACTACTTCACCAACGGTGTCGACGGTCAGCCACTGAAGTGGGGCAATCTGGCATCCGACATCTACGTCGACCCGATAAGCCTCAACATGGGCACCGTACAGCGTCAGACAATGATACTATGCGCCTCGGAGGAGTACAACAAGGGCAACGTCGACAAGGCTCGCGCACTGATCGATGCCGCACAGGCCAACTTTCCCTCCAAGAACTTCCCCGTCGACGTGTACGCCGTCTATATCTACACCGGCAACAACACGCATGTCGACGTTGTGGGGCTCTACCGCAACATCTATGGCGAGCCGCAAGCACGCGAGCTGTGGCAGAAGGCCTTCGACCACTACGCCTCAGAGCTGGCATACCTCAGCCGTTTCCGTGGCGACAAAGCTGCCGGAGTTCGTGGCGATATACAGAACGACCTGCAGATAGTGTCGCTCCTGGCAGACCAGGCACGTCACTCCCTCGGCGCAGACGACCTGACAGCACAAGCCACCACCCTGCTCGAGAGCTACTACTTTGTTGAAAACTGAAACAACACACTAACCGAAACAATCGCATGTTTAACGGGTGTACGCTGCACAGCACACCCCCACCACGACAAACATCTATGCAATCGGGAAAGAAAAAGTCAAGAAAAAGCCGCGTCAGGCGGTACACTGTCACACTCAGCGAGTGTGAGGTGCGTCGCCTGACCAGCTATGCCGATGCCGCCGACATCGACCGTCCGACGGCACTGCACCGTCTCGTCAGCCAGTCGCTGCGCGAAGCTTACAACAGCCTACCGCAGAGGACACCGCACGACGAGAAACAACTTGGCCTTTTCGACTCGGTACAGATAGACATCTTCAACAACACACATAAAGTCACATCATGAAACGTTATTTGTTGATACTGGCAGCCATGCTGCTGACAACCATGCCGCTTATGGCTTCCGAAGAGGGCGAAGGCTTCGACCCCGGCTCGATGATCATTGGCCACGTCACCGACGCCCACTCGTGGGAGCTGTTCGAATACAAGTCGTCCGACGGCAAGGAGCATCCTGTCGCCATCCACCTGCCCGTAATACTCATCCGCGACGGGCATATCGACATCTTTTCGTCGGCGAAACTCGACGACGGACGTGTATACCGGGGCTATCGTCTCATCGGCGGCGGCGCCGAACGCGAAGAGATAGTCTGTGTCGACGAGGCCGGCGTGCCCACTGGCGTGAAGCCCGTCGACCTGAGCATCTCAAAGACACCAGCAGCAATAATCATCACATCGCTGTTACTCATAGTGATAGTGTTCATCGCACGTGCCGGCTACAAACGCCGTCCCAACCAAGCACCCCACGGACTTCAGAGTCTGGTGGAGATGCTCGTCGTCTTTGTACGCGACAGCATAGCACTGCCTATGATAGGCGAAGGTAAATACCAACGGTACCTACCCTATCTACTCACGCTCTTCTTCTTTATCTTTCTGTGCAACATACTTGGACTTATCCCCATATTCCCTGCCGGAGCCAACATCACGGGCAACCTGGCTGTCACCGGCATTCTGGCCGTCATCACCTTCCTCATGACCAACCTCAGTGGCAACCGCCACTATTGGACCGACATCTTCAACACACCCGGTGTGCCGGCATGGCTCAAGATATTCCCCCTCATGCCCCTGGTCGAGGTCATAGGCGTGTTCACCAAGCCCATCGTGCTGATGATACGACTCTTTGCCAACATGACTGCCGGACACGTCATGATACTCAGCTTCACGGCCCTCATCTTTATTCTGAGCGGTATCTTCGGTGCCGGTGTCGGTGCGGGCGTGAGCGTAGTGAGCGTCTTCATGAGCGTCTTCATATCGCTTCTCGAGTGTCTGGTGGCCTACATCCAAGCCTTCGTCTTCACCATGCTCACTGCACTCTACATAGGCATGGCCGTCGCCGAACCCAATCACGCCCATTAACCCTTAAAACCAATAACCCCCATGAAATCAATCAAGGATATCAACTTTGCCGGCAAGAAGGTCTTGCTGCGCGTGGACTTCAACGTCCCGATGGACGAGAACAAACGCATCACCGACGACACCCGCATGCGCGAGTCTATGCCCACCATCGAGAAGCTCCTCAAGGACGGCGCCGCCGTCATCATCATGGCCCACTTCGGACGTCCCAAGAAGGGCGGCTTCGAGCCGGAGTTCACCCTCGAACCTGTGGCCAGGCATCTGGAGACCCTCGTCGGCCGTCCCGTCAAGTTCGCGCAGGCCCTCCTGGGCAGCGGCGAGCCGGAGGCTATGGCTGCCGCATTGAAGGGCGGCGAGGTGATGCTGCTGGAGAACATACGTTTCTATCCGGGTGAGACCAAGGGTGACGAGGCTTTGGCCGAGCAGCTCTCCAAACTGGGCGACTGCTACATCAACGACGCCTTCGGTGCCGCCCACCGCGAGCACTCGTCGACGGCCGTCATCGCACGCTTCTTCCCCAACGACAAGCACTTCGGCTTCCTTATGGAGAACGAGGTGCGCAACCTCGAGAAACTGATGCAGAATCCTCCGCGTCCCTTCACGGCCATCATCGGCGGCTCCAAGGTCAGCAGCAAGATTGGCATCCTGGAGAACCTGCTCGACAAGGTCGACAACATGATTATCATCGGTGGCATGCGCTACACCTTCACCAAGGCCCTCGGCGGCAAGATTGGCAACAGCATCTGCGAGGACGACAAGCTCGACCTGGCCCGCGAGCTGATGCACCGCATGGACGAGAAGGGCGTGAAGTACTACCTGCCCGTCGACAGCGTCATAGGCGACAAGTTCGGTAACGACGCCAACACCCAGATTGTCCCCAGCGGCGAGGTGCCCGACGGCTGGGAGAGCATGGACTGCGGTCCCGAGAGCTGCAAGGCTATCCGCGACATCATCATGCAGAGCAAGACCATCCTTTGGAACGGTCCTGCCGGTGTCTTCGAGCTCGACACCTTCGCCCGCGGCACGCGCGACATCGCCCAAAGCGTCGCCGACGCCTGCAAGCAGGGCTGCTTCGCCGCCGTGGGCGGTGGCGACTCGGTGGCTGCCGTCAAGCAGATGCACCTCGCCGACCAGATGAGCTACGTCTCCACCGGCGGCGGCGCCATGCTCGAATACCTCGAAGGCAAAGTCCTCCCCGGCATCAAAGCCATTCAGGACTGAACCATCGAAAGGCGATAAATGGAATTTGACAGGTCGGGCGCACCAACGGTGTGCCCGACCTATTGTTTACCCTATTGCTTTGCACCTATTGTGTCCCCTTTTATCCCAAATCGGTCATTAGACCGACTATCCGTTACGTTATCCCTTTTTGATGTGGATTTCATGTCATATCGGCATTTCTTTCGGCATCTTGTCCACATCCCTCTCTTGACGTAGCCTGCCTTGACTTCGTTGACGTTACTTGGGTTGATTTCATCTACGTTGCTTCACTTCGGAAAAGCAAAAAAGTTCGCTCTCCACTCAGCTTCCGCAACTCCCGGCATAGTATACAAGTTTACTATGCACTCACTTTGCGCAACGTTCGCCAGTGATGCAGCCAATCTGTTCGAAACAAATACCAATCTGACATAAATCCTAACGACCGCTTTGGGATAAATAGATTATGCCATTTCGAAAAGATTGCGTATCTTTGCATTCCAAATAATATAAGGTCGATGGGCAGCAATTTCTTTACATTGATGGCTCGGAGATGAAAGAAGCGTACTAAAAACAAAGAACAAACGTTATTATATATAGTGATGGCAAATACAGAAATAATGATGCAGGAGAATGAGATAGTGCATGTGCTCACCCGCTCCCACGACCGTTTCCTGCTGATTGACGATGAGGTCTATCACATCGGGGCCAGCATCAAGGACCTCGGCAAACGCTGGTTCGCCATCATGAAAATGCAAGAGACCAAGGCCGATGAAATCATCGGGAGGGCTTCGAAAGACCTCTAAGAAAGCAGGCCGGAAGGCTCGGATATGATTCGTAGGTGGCTCAGAGATGCAAGAAGCAGGCAAGAAGAGAGGTAGAAGAGAGGTAGAAGAGAGGTAGAAGAGAGCAAGATACAAGAACGCTCCACGGAGCATAGAATATAAAGAAGTAAAACAATTTAACGACAATTATATGACAGGCGACATAAATAAATATCAAAGCGCGGTGGATGTCATTAAAAACGCGATACTACAGAGTCAGGCCAGGGCAGCCAAGGCTGTCAACCAAGAGCAGCTGGCCCTGTACTATGGCATCGGCAGGTATGTGTCGGCCAATACCCGAAAAATGAACTGGGGAAAGGGCGCGATAGACACCATTAGTAGCCAGCTGCGCAAAGAGTTGCCTGGACTTCGGGGGTTCTCGGCAACCAGTATGCGTAATATGCGTACATTTTATGAGGAATGGAGGCTGCTTGAAAGTAATTCGGTAGTCGCAACTGCCGGATTTGCAGACGATGCAGAAATTCGCCAATTGCAATTGGCAAATTTGCCGAAAAGCATTTCCGCTCCCTTGGCATTGAGGCCTGCTATAAAGCCCCAATACGCGAATTCTCAACATTTAAAGCGCAAGCAGAACAAATAATGAAGCAGTAATTATGAGTAAGTCAATAACGATATTAGACAAGGACTATAAGCAGTGGCTGAAAGAACTCAGCACGCGCTACCGTCGCAGCCAGATAAAGGCGGCGGTGAAGGTGAACGAGGAAATGCTCCGGTTCTACTGGGAACTTGGCAGGGATATTGTGGAGATGCACATCGAAGAACGATGGGGAGAAAGTGTGATTGACAATTTAGTGGTGGACATGAAACATGAGATTCCCAATATAACAGGGATTAGCCGCCGTAATGTTTATTACTGTAAGCAGATGTATGCTCTTTACGCCCAGTATGTTGCATTTGTGCCACAGGTTGTGGCACAAACAGAAGCAAAAGGTGAAACCCCAGCCACTTCAACAGATATCGACAAAGTTATGCCCCAAGTTGTGGCACAAATTCCCAAAGATGTTGTAACACATATCACCAATGATATATTCTCTGTTCCATGGGGACATCATCGATATATAATTGACAAATGCAAGAACAACACGGAAAAGGCTCTCTTCTACGTCCACCAGACCGTGCTGAACGGCTGGAGCCGCAATGTGCTTTCGAACTTCCTCGACACCGACCTCTACGAGCGGCAGGGCAAGGCCATCACTAACTTCAGCCGCACCCTGCCCGACGAGACGAGCGACCTGGCGCAAGAACTGACCAAGGATCCCTACGACTTTGCCTTCACAGGCATCACCGGGCCATACAACGAGCGGCTTCTGAAGGATAAACTACTCAACAACATCACCCTTTTCCTTGTGGAACTGGGCACCGGATTCGCATACGTGGGCAAGGAATATCGTCTGCAGGTGGGCGAACGGGAACAGTTTATCGACCTGCTGTTCTATAATCTGAACCTGTCGTGCTATGTGGTGATTGAGGTAAAGGTAGGCAAACTGGAGTTTGCCGACGTCGGTCAATTGGGCGGGTACGTAGTAACGTGCAACCACATTCTGCGTAAGGAAGGACGCGACAACCCTACCATCGGTCTGTTGATATGCAAGGAGAAAGACCGCATACAGGCGCAATACGCATTGGAGTCAAGCAGTCAGCCCATAGGAATCTCAGAATACGATTTGGAGCGATTCTATCCTGAAAAGGTGGAAGGAACCATGCCTACCATTGAAGAGATTGAAGCAAAACTTAGTGAAACTCTTTTAGATGACAGTAAAGATGAAAATATATAAAGACCACATAACGCTAACTCCCGACATGAACGAGGAACTCCTGAGAGCCCTTCCGCCAAAAGAAGAACTGCAGCGGGTGTTTGAGGAGAGCAGCAAGAAGGAAGAATAAAGCGACAAGAACAACGACTCGACCAACATCATTATCATCAGCCCCAGGTAGAGAACTTAACAGAAGCATGACATGATGAAAGAGTATACTAACAAAGAAGTCTATGAGTTCTTGGCTGAGGAATGCAAGCAAGATGCAAACCTTTGGGCAGAGTTCGGAGAAGGGATTCTTTCTCACACGGATGAGGTAGACTTCTGGGAAGACTTGTCCGAACAACTTGACTGTTTCCGCATCTGTGAAGAGTGTGGTAGACCTATGATTGAAGGTTACGTCGTGAATGGATGCGATACATATTGTTCCGATGACTGTCTGCATAAACATCTGAGCGAGGAGGAATACAAAGCCCTCTACAACGACGGTGAAGGAGACACTTATTGGACTAATTGGTATGAGGATTCGATAACGTTTAAGAATGACATTGGTATACAATAGATAAACAATATTATTAACGAACAACCGGGTAACACTGGCTGACTAATTCAAAAATAATGGCAAAGGCGAAACCATTTATCAAACCCTAGAATCATGGCAAAGTTTTAATTGTACCAAATTCGATACAATTAGGCATGCCGCAGGGTGAACAACTTATCAAACTGAATCGGATAGCCATCCAGCAGATGCAGGTGCTGGAGGACAATGAAGGCAGAAAATTATTGAAGAAAACAGCTATGAAGGCAAAGAAATACACACAAGCTCAACAAGTCATTGACACGCTGCGGCAACATGGAGGATATGCGACTCTTGGCAATCTATATCATCTTGTTGACACGTCCACATGGGCAACGAACACGCCCCAGGAATCCATCCGCCGTATAGTTCAGCAATCACCTGACATCTTTAAAATACAACCAGGACTATGGGCATTAGAAGAGTGTCGGGATGAAGTGATGCAAAAATTCGAGCTGAAATCCGGCAACAAGAAAAGCGAAGAGACGTTTACTCACGGTTACTATCAGGGATTATTAGTTGAGATAGGTAAGTTTAGACGTATGACCACCTACGTGCCCGCTCAGGACCAAAACAGGCTATTCATCGACAGAAAACTTGGAGAAATAACCGACACAACAGATTTGCCTGACTTCACCTACGACAATTTGAAGCGCAGGGCTCGCACAATAGATGTCATCTGGTTCAATGAGCGTCTGATGCCTTCCAATTTTTATGAAGTGGAGCATACGACAGACATTAAGAACTCTCTGACAAAATTCTACGAGCTTCAAGACTTTCATGCAGGCTTCTTTATTGTTGCTGATGCCACTCGTAAGAAAGAGTACGAAGACAAACTTCATGTGTCGATGTTTTCTCCTATTGAGAAGCGGGTGAAATTTCTGAATTATTCACAAGTCGTGGATTTATATGAAGGGTTGAAAAAAGTCCAAGTCAATCTTTGGTAAAGTATACAACTAATAGCAAATTAATATGGAATATACAAACGAACAAGTATTAGAATGCAAATTGCAGCGAGAAGCTAGATATTTGCATATAGCCATCCCCTACGATGAGGACAATGGCTCGGAATTGATAAACTTTGACGATGGCTTAAACACAGAGTTGCAATGTGAAGAAGGGTTCGTGCCTCCGATGTTTAATAGTGAGAACCGAACCTTGGAAGTAACTGTGGATTTGAACGAACGCAAGGTAATTGGGTGGAATGAAGAGAGGGGGTATATCCATATGTGGGCAAAGGTTATCGACTATGGCATATATACTCTGTTAGATGCCGACATGAAACCCTTGTCGCAAATTCGGGGGTATGTTCCCAGCGCATTGGTTCCTCCTTATGAGAGAGGATTTGGCGACTATCTGGAGTTGACGATTAATCCTGACGGCACCCTTCCCCAGTGGAAAGAAAAAATGGATTTCTCTGATTTTGTTGAGAGTGGCCGTGAACCAGAGCCCGTCAATAAGATTATCAATTCCAATGGAGATACCCTGAACGAATACATCATTTACACAACAGAAGGTTATACCATCGCACCCAACGAGGACGTTGAGGTGGAGAACTGTCAGGTGCTGGGGTGTGCGCATGGTAATAACGCTGCCGAAGCGCAAGACAACCTGCTGAAGGATAATCCTTGGATTACGGAGGCGGGGTTCGATAGGGCTGAGTTCATCGTCAAACAATTGCTAACAAATGAAGAACGTACAGCTATCAAGGAAGTTTTAGATTATCTTTGGGAAGATGAAGAACGACACTTTGAAAAAAGTGGAGAACCGGACAATCATATCTTCCCAGTGTTGCAACGTCTAAAAGCGTTTATTCTAGAATGATGCCTCACTACTACAACTACGAGCTGATGAAGCATATCAACGGCGACACACAGATGACGGACGTGTGGCGGCTGCCTGCCATCGCCCCTTGGGAAAAGACTTGCACGAAGCATCCTACACAGAAACCTCTGGGCCTGTTGAGCCGTATCATTATGGCTTCGACTGTGGAGGGTGCATGGATACTCGACCCCTTTGCAGGCAGCAGCACTACTGGTATCGCAGCCAACTTATTAGGTCGCAGGTTCCTG
>FLNX01003342.1_pt1 | contig 18323 bp, 15 predicted proteins | sample 1140341 | NCBI WGS metagenome assembly FLNX01 (sample SAMEA3878208, study PRJEB12797) | bioreactor metagenome | biome: Moose rumen | place: Sweden | collected 2011-10
GAACGACCGAGTTCCCCACAATTCCGAAAAGGTCAAACACTCTCCCCGATACGACCGAGCCAAGAGTTTCCCGATTTCCGTGCGTGCCTTTGGTGTCCCTATACATCAAACCGACCTTGCGAGTTTCTGTTCTACCTGCAAGCCGAAGAAGTCGCCCCATATTCCGAAAAGGCTTTGCAATCTCCCTGCAACCTATAACCCTTGCGTCCTCTCGAAAAGTCGAAAGTGTCTTACTTGCGAAACGGCTTTGCAATCTCCCTGCTTGCGCTTTGCCCTTTGCCCTTATGAAAAACCGCTCACCTCAAAAGCGAGGTGGGCGGTGGTGGGCTATTGCGTGTGAAAGCCAATAGTATTTTGTTGTTTCTTTTGCAAGGGGAAATCCACTTGTAACTTTGGCAATATCTCACTATAGTCTTTCATTAGTGATTGTATTTCGTTGTATGCCCCGTTGAAATGAAAAGCAATTTCCTTTTTCGAGTGGATGTCAGCACGGTAATGCACCCAGAGAACATGTTCTTCAATATTCATACTGACATTCAATGACGGATGTCTGTCGTTGAGTACATTAACCATTATAGTTTGTCCTGCCCAGGGCATATTTTTCAAGTCTTCATCTAATTTGGTTGCGTATTGCACCCATAGCGATGTAGAAGCAAGTTCTTCTTCAGCTCTGAGAAAAATGCGAAAATTTGCACCAGCACGCTTGACATTCAGAACACCGTCCTCTTTTTTCCATTCATATCCCTCATCAGTAAAGTAGTCAGTAACTTTCTTCTCCATATTTTTTTGTCTCCAACGATTTCGGCTCTTGAATAATATTGCGCAGACGGCAATAATCAAAATAGCAACTAATTCAACGACACGAAACATTGTATTAAAATCTGTTTCCATAATGATTCCTCCATGTTGTTTATTTTACTTGTTCGCTTGTATGGGTTATATTACCATTATAATCATACGATATATACAATCCCCCAACTCGTGTTACCTTTCCCTCATAATCATACAATATATACACATCACCTATACATGTAACCTGACCATAGTAGTTATAGGAAATATATGTGTTTCCCACACTAGTTACTCGTCCTTCATAATCACGTGTAATATAATCTCCCTCAAACATGGAATAGGAGAATTGTCCGCTTGGAGCATATACAACGAACTCTCGTCCTTGTCGGTCGTAGAAGCGGATTCCCATACTTTGAGCAAAACAGCCAATACTCAGCAGTCCGAATACTACTAATAATAGATACTTCTTCATAGTTATAAGGATTTATTGATTTGTTGTTATTTTAAGTACACGACGTTCGTTGTCTATTTCTATTTTGCCGAGGCGTTTGAGAACGGTTTGACCGAGCAGAAGCGGAGCCTTTTGATTTTCCACAACCGACGCTTGCACATTAGTTAGTTCCAAACCACCAAAGTTGATATGGTTGAGGATGAATGTAGTTCCCACTGAAATGCTTCCATCGGCAGTTTGGTAACGCTGTTTGCCCACTACATCACGCGGACTGAGGTAACCGTTCTTGAACATGAAATTGGCTTCTGTCTGCGAGATAGTGACATCGCTTGCGCCTGTGTCAAATACAAAATTGAGCGGTAAGCCGTTGATGGTGCAATCTACTTTAGTAACACCGTTTGAGGCGGTGAATGGTATTTCCACTACTTTCTCTTCGCCCGTCTCTTTGTTTTCTGCTTCATTAAAATTGTTGATGCGCTCTTGTGCTTTGGCTTCGTATTGTCGGATAAGCACTTCTAATTCATTGCCTGACAGACTTTGCAAATCAGGGTCAAGACGCAGATGCTGAAAGCGCACATAGCCGACCTGAAGTTCTTTCTCTAACTCCCGAAGTGCCAATTCTTTCTCACCGAGCAACGCATATACACATGCCACATTATAACGGTATTCGGTTGTGTCGGCTTTGAGCAGACTATCAGCCAATGCCATCGCCTCATCCTTTTTCCCGAGTGAGGCTTTAACGAACATCCGCACTTCGGGACGTTTGGTCTTTGCCTCGACAGCAAGGAAATCCTTTTGCGCTTTATCATTTTGTCCTATTGCCTCATAACAACGCCCGCGCATATATCGTTCCCAATCATTGCTATCCTCAAAAGCGAGACCGACATTATAGTCCTCAATAGCACTATCATAGTTTTGGCGGAACAGATTAAACCCGGCACGGGTGAAATATAATCTTGCGTCATCAGGATGTTGCTTGATTAGGTAGTCAATGTCGGCATACATCTGAGCAACACTATCCATTTCGCTATAGGTATATGCCCGCGAAAAACGGTAACCAATGTCTGTTGTATCACTCTCAACAGCTTTGTTTTGGTAAAGAAGCGCATTCCTCCAGTCGCCCATATCGCTATAGAGGTCTGCCATAATATCATCGAAATATGCATCGGGGTTTATTGTTTGAATCTTTTTGCAAGTGCGAATAGCATCTTCGTATTTCTTCTGCACTTTTTGAATAGCCATCGTATATAGATACCAGTCAATGACATTAGGATTAGCAAGCGACTGGGCGTGGAATTTGGAAAGAAGCATTTCTTGAAACTCTTCGTTTTTGCACTCCGCTATAATATCGGTGCAAGTCCGCTCTCCTTGCTCTATTTTTAGGCTCTCAAAGATATGGTTAGCAGCATCCTCGAATCTGCCGATTTTCACTTCCACTTCTGCCATAGCACTATAGGTAAAGGAGCGTTCAGCCAGTTTGTGGGCATACTGATATTGTTCGAGAGCCTCATCGTATTTCTCTTGAAGAAATAGATTGCGACCGAGAAAGAAATAACCACGAATAAGACCGGGTGTAAGTTTGATATATTGCCGGAAGTCGGTATCCGATTTATCCCATTGTTTAAGGTCACGGTAGAGATACCCACGATATTTATACCATTCTTCATTTTTAGGTTCGGTCTTAATGGCAGTGGAGAAACAGGATAGTGCTTGTGTGGTATCAGCCATTTCCAAATAGATCTGCCCTTTGAGTGAATATGTCCAAGCTCGGTAGTATTTGTCGGATTTAGGAAGGTTTTTAAGTGCTTGCTCTGCGAGATGTAAAGCTGTTCCTTTCTCTTCTTTTTGCGAATAAGCAGAGGCTAACCATGCGTATGCATAACCATTCTTTTTATTTTGTTGAATCTCTTTAGTGAGATAATCAATACCTTCATCCAATCGGTCAGAATGGATTAGTTCAACACCACGTTGGTAGTTGTACGACTCCGGCAGTTTCTGCTCCCTTGCAAAGCCAATACTACAGATTAATAATGATGCAGCACAAATAGATAAGATGCGTTTCATGAGGGGTAACTATTTTAATTGGATTTTAAAAGAATTTGTCTATGACTTTCATAATAATGATGCCACAGATGATGAATAAAGCCATTGCCAGTAACATATTATTCCCCCTTTCTTCCCCAAATGATGTACCACAAAGTGAAGGCAATCAGTCCTGTAATTAAAGCATACATAGTTTTTTACACTAATTCGTGTCGTGCGCAACTGTTAATGAGTTTATTTGAATATATTGAATATCGCACCAAATATGCCGGCAATAAGTTCGAAAACCAATGTTGCACCAACCATTATGCCAGTAACTATTTCCTTAAAAAAAACGATAAATAAAATGATTCCAAGTATTACCATAACTTTAAGTATTTATATGTTTAACATTATGCTTTCATAGATATATGTATGAAATATTAGAAAAGTAACTTTTATCGATAATTATTAGAATGCACTAATGAGGATTCCTATCCCGACAAAGTTAATCAGTGCACCTATTATCATTAGTAGGCAACTTTTTTGTTCTCCGGTGGCGAAAATAACACCACCTACAATCATTAGAATTATTCCAAGTATAATCATAGTAGTATTTATTGATTTGATTTGTTCTCTGATATATGTAGGAATCGGCATCAAAAGTAACCCGGTTCTTTCATTTTTGGAACAAAAAAAGAGCAGAAACTTTCTCCTGCTCCTTTAATTTCTATCCATTTCTGTTTAATCCAACATTACAAATCCTGCCCAATAGACGGGTTCAGGGTATTGCATGCGGACGGTTTGTTGGGCATTGCGGAAGGCGGTGCGTTTGGATTGATGGTTGGTAATCCAATTGCGGTAGAACTCGGTCATGAGGAGTTGAGTGGCGGCATCATTAACCGGCCAGAGGGACATGATGATAGTTTGTGCTCCGGCTTGCTTGAAGGCGCGTTGCAAACCGAAGACACCTTCGCCCGTTATCTCGCCTTTGCCCGTCTCACACGCGGAAAGAACAACCAAATCGGCATCGCGGAGGTCTAATAAGGATATTTCTTTTGCTGTCAAGATACCATCTTGCACGCCGTCGGGGAGTTCGTTGCTATGCCCTTGCAGGGCTGTATTGGCACCGGCAAAGAGTAGTCCACAACGGTTGAGAGGGTCAATCGCCGGCGGTGCTGCCATGCGGTCGTTATCCATTAGCATCATACGTTGCGAGAAATAGTCTTTTTATGGGCTGTGGAGTCTGACCAATAGAAACCATGTGTGGCTATGTGCAGAATGTTTTGATGCTTACCGCTAAGTGCTTTAAAGGATTCTTCGTTGGCTTCTTTGGCGGTGAAGAGTTGAACTTGAAGTCTATTATCTTTAAGCATGCGGTTGATGTTCTCAACTTCTATTTTTGTGCCTTTAAGGTAATCAACAGTACCACGATTGAGAGTATCGTTGTCTATACCTCGCGAAGCAAGAAGATTGGTGGTGGCATATTGCTCGCTTTCTGCAAGGAGTTCGTCCCCCGACATATTGTACTGTATGCCACCATAGAGAGTTGCTGTAGTGTGTTTAAGTTCGTCTTTATGGAGTACTATTTCGCGAGTGGAAGACAGACGCACGAGGTTGAACATATCTGCCATAGTGTGAGTCTCATCGTATGGCAAGGCTTCTATAGCAAGTTGGTGAAGCAAACCAGATGGTGCAAAATAGATTGTCTCGCCTTGCTTGATGTACGGGAGAATATTGCTCCAGACAAGTTGTGACAGGTCGGTCCCCGCACCTTCGGTAGAATAAGTATAATTGGTTGTATTCTCTGTAGATGTATTTATCAATAGCGAAACTTCATCTTCACAAAAGAGGGGGATATAAATAGGACTATTACAATCTTTTGTTATGAGTAGTGCTGCATACAATACGGAATCTTTTTCATAGTGATCCCACAAATTGAAACGAAGGAATTCAAGAGCAACAGAATTATTGGGCATGTCATCCTTAACCATTTTCCATGAATAATCCCATGTGTCCTCGCCAGCCTTGTATGGTCTACTATGCTGTGCAAGATACCGATCTAAATTTCTAATTCTCTTCCGAACCGAATCAATTCTTGTTACGTTCTGATCACTATTTCCTAGCAAGATAAGCAACTCTCCTCGTGCGGTGTTTAACTCATGGTATGTGTTAATTAAATCATTGTCACCACTACTTAAAATAGCTCGTTGTATTTGCTCTGTTGAATTTAGTAGTATCCCTTTAGTGAAAAGAGCGTTGTCATAAGCAAAGCCATTAATGTCTATAGTACTATCATTGGACAGATGTGCTAAACTTGGTATCATTGATTCATATCTCCATTCAAACGAAGAATTCCAAAAACGATTTCTTTCTTCTTCTGAAAGGATGGGGAAAATATCCTTGATATAAAGTCTGAAATATTCTATAAAATCAGTCCATGATAATAGTGCCTCTTTCCACGCATGTTGCGCTTGATATGTTGCGCATTTATTTGCAAAGAATGTTAAGTAATTTTGATTTTGTGTACCAATAATACTTTCAATAATCTTCATTGACTTATCTTCTAATTCAATAGCATCTTCATAGCGTTCATTTCTATAGTAATATGCGCTCAAATAATTTATAGCCCCTGCGCATTTAAGGTTATCACACCCAATTGTCTTTGTCAAAATACTGATGGCTTGCTTAAAACACTCTTCTGCTGGAGTCGTATTTTCTAGATGGGCTATCTCAATCCTTTCATACAAATCCCCTAAATTAATCAATAGGGATGCCCCTTGAGGAGTCTGCATAGAGCCGTTAGCCTCTTTTATACGCTTTGCTTCCGTAAGCAACATGAGAGCATCATCGTATTTACTCTCACGTAGATAAATTCCAGCAATGGCATCTAACGCGTATGCATACTCGTCATGTTCTTTCCCAAATACTCGGGCAACTATATCTGCAAACGAAATGTATATTTGGAGAGCCAACTCATAATTTCCAATATTCGCCATCAGAGCTCCATAATTTTTATAGGCTCCGGCATATTCTCGACTATAATCATTATGACTTTCATAGATTTCCAGAGCTTCTGATAAAAACAATTCTGCCTTTTCTTGTAAGTTAGAGTTTCCCATCTCCATATACATACCACCCAGATTTGCGAGAGAAAACGCATACATTGAATATTGGTTATCTGCCTTTTCGTATATGCTTTTGCCGAGCGTAACGGCGTTTGACAACATCTTTTCTGCCAATTCATATTTTCCCCAATGAGTGGCTATAACTCCCATGTTATTGTATATAGTCCACCTCATTTGATAGTCCGTAATAACTTCAATATGCTGTAGACAATCCAGATATATATCAAAGGCTTCGTCGAATTCAGAGTTGTTGAAAAATGGTGCTGCATAAAAAATACGGCGTGTATAATATATGTTACTATTTGGAGAATACTTTTTTGCTAAAGAAACGGCTTCTCCCATATACTTCTTAGCTTTGGCATAATCCCCTATCGTCATATAGCACATTCCCAAATCATTAAGACCTTTAGTATATAAGAGATTGTCAGGCGCTATTTCCTTTTTAAGACGCTGACATAATATCTTATTGATTTTTATTGCTTCGGCATAATTATAGTTAGTAAAAGCAGTCGCTGCATCTGAGATTAGTTCAGCAAGATATGGTTTCTCTAATTTTGTTTTTGGATTTCTAAGATACTTGGCTAATGCAATATACCCTGTATTTTGAGCATAATCAGCGGCAGTCAATCCATTTTTGTCTTTTATACTGATTGACGCACCATTTTCAATTAAAAATTGGCACATCGGCATGTCTTGTTGGTGTGCAGCCAACATTAGAGGAGTCAATTTTGTTTGTCCTACTTGCATATTAACATTTGCTCCTCGCGCCAATAACCATTGAGCAACATTGATATTAGAGTAAAGAGCTGCCCTATGCAGTAAAGCAGCTCCGGTTTCATCAATAGTATTTATATTTGCTCCTTGCTGTAAATAATACACAGCACTTTCTTCATCACCATGTATGACTGCTTGGTAAAATAAAGAGTCAACAACATTTGCAGAAAGAGCAATGTTGATAGAGAGAGCGATTATTGTTAGAAAGATTCTCATTAGTCTAACATAATAAATCCAGCCCAATAGACGGGTTCGGAGTATTGGGAACGGACAGTGTTTTGAGCGTTGCGGAAGGCGGTGCGTTTGGACTGGTGGTTGGTAATCCAATTGCGATAGAACTCTGTCATGAGGAGTTGGGTCGCTACATCATTAACCGGCCAGAGAGACATGATGATAGTTTGTGCACCGGCTTGCTTGAAGGCGCGCTGCAAGCCGAAGACGCCCTCGCCCGTTATCTCGCCTTTGCCTGTCTCACAAGCAGAGAGAACAACCAAATCGGCATCGCGGAGGTCTAATAAGGAGATTTCTTTGGCAGTTAGAATACCATCTTGTACTCCTTCGGGAAGTTCGTTGCTTTTACCGGATAAGGCAGTATTGGCTCCGGCAAAGAGTAGTCCGCAACGATTGAGAGGGTCAATAGCAGGCGGTGCTGCCATGCGGTCGTTATCCATCAGCATCATACGTTGCGAGAAATAGTCTTTCTTATGGGCTGTGGAGTCTGACCAATAGAAACCATGTGTGGCTATGTGCAGAATGTTTTGATGCTTACCGCTAAGTGCTTTAAAGGATTCTTCGTTGGCTTCTTTGGCGGTGAAGAGTTGAACTTGAAGTCTATTATCTTTAAGCATGCGGTTGATGTTCTCAACTTCTATTTTTGTGCCTTTAAGGTAATCAACAGTACCACGATTGAGAGTATCGTTGTCTATACCCCGCGAAGCAAGAAGATTGGTGGTGGCATATTGCTCGCTTTCTGCAAGGAGTTCATCGCCCGACATATTGTATTGTATGCCACCATAGAGAGTTGCTGTAGTGTGTTTAAGTTCGTCTTTATGGAGTACTATTTCGCGAGTGGAAGACAGACGCACGAGGTTGAACATATCTGCCATAGTGTGAGTCTCATCGTATGGCAAGGCTTCTATAGCAAGTTGGTGAAGCAGACCTGATGGGGCAAAATAGATGGTCTCGCCTTGCTTGATGTACGGGAGGATTTTGTTCCAAACAAGTTGCTGTAATGCCTTACCATTGCCATCGTATGAATATGTGAATGATGTCAGGTTTTCGGTGGTGGTATTGATAAGAGTGGTTACTTCTTTCTCCTCAAAGAGTGGAATCAGTTCGGGGTACTCGCTTTCCTTGCGTAATAATAGTGCGCAGTACATGGTGGAGTCCGTTGAATGATCAATGTAATTAACAAAAGAAACAAATTCTATCGCCACCTCATGTTTATGTAGTTTATTTCCAATATCTTGACAAGTTATTTTTTGCAATAATTGAGCATTGAAATAATCTTTGTTTATTCGTCCTATCTCTTGCTCTATCTTATGACATTCTTCTTCTAATATTGTAATGGTATGTTGTGTATCTGAGTTCGTAACTTTTGATTGCAATGCGGTTATTTGTTTCCTTTTATCTTGTAAAGTATTCCATTGATTTTTGAGATTTACATTATTGCTTTCTTCTATTGAATGTTGAATTAAGGAACTAACGTTGAGCAATATCCCTTTTGCGAATAGAATGTTGTCATACATCAATTTAGTTGTCTGTGGGTAGTACTTATACGCACTGAAAGAATGAGAAGGATATATACTTGTATAATAACCATGTATGCTATTCCAATATGCTTCCCGCTGTGTTTCAGACATTAAGAATAGTTGTTGTTCAGCATTGGTTTTGTCTATTCTTGATGCTTCTATAAATAACTCATCCGCTTCATTATATTTATGTGATATGTCATACACTACTGCAAGATTTTTGCATGCTTGAGCGTAACTTACATTATTTCTCCCACATGTAGATTTGTACATATCAATTGCTTTCTTGTGATACATAATAGCCTCATTATCCTTACCCATAATATGACATAGCAACCCCATATTATTTAAGTCTATTGCATAATTGATTGATTTCCCATTGTTGATATTATTATCTATATCTAAAACTTTCAAACGATACTGATAAGCAATCTGATTTTTGTCTTCATCTCCATATATCAGTGCAACATATTCATTAAGTAGGGCTAATGATTCCAAGGTACTTGAGTAATATGAAGAATTTTCGCCAAATATGTCTTTGGTAATTGCCAATGATTGTGTGAAACATTTCTCGGAATTGCTAAAATCCATAGTTTTCATATACACAATCCCCATTTGGTGCAGCGCATGCGCAAATGCCGGACTATGTTCTCCATATAATTCTCTTGATGTAGTTACTCCTTTAAGTTGATAATGAAGAGCTTTATCATTATTAGCCATATTCAAATACACAATAGAAATGGAGTTATATATATTGCTCTTATCAACTTCTGAAAGAAGTGGATTATTTAGAACTTGCAAATAGTAATATTCGGCATCAGTGAAGTTACCCATTTGTTGATACAAATTTCCAAAACTTTGTAAAGTAACTATAGTATCCGCAAATTCTTCATGTATATGTTCTCTTTCTATCTTTAAGTTGTCAATTAAAAGATGTTCGGCGACAGTATATTCCCCTATTGCTATTTTTAGATTTGCATAGCCTAATAAGACGGCTGCATAGTGTAAACTATTAACTCCTAATGTATTTTTCGTTATTTCTAATGCTCTTTTATAATAATGCTCTGATTGGGTGTAATCCGATAAATAATGATATAGTAATCCTAAATCAGATAGAGTAGAAATAAATTCTTCACTATTCTCACCATGCCTCTCTTTTGTCAATAAAAGGTCTTTTAGTAGATGTTGTTCTGCTTTTTTGTATTCTTCAGCTGTAATAAGCAATTTCCCAAATATACCATTTGCCAAGTAAAAATCGTAGGAATTCTCTCCTTGCGTTTCTTTGATTAAATCATAATACATTTGCATATATGATACCGCAAGTGAATAATGGTATTGTCGTTCTGCTATATCGCTGAGAGCATAATATAGATTTGTTAGTGTTGGTATGTCTAAATACTGTTTGTTGTTATATGATATACTTAAGTATGATTCTGCGTCGTCTATTTTGTTTGCTTCCAAATAATATGAACCTAATACAGAAGCAAGCATTGCCTCTATTTGATGATTCCCTAAATGGTGATATATATTATATGCTTCTTTGTAGAAGTACATTGATGATTCTATGTCGTTACATGAAATATACGCATGCGCACAAGTGCCTGCAATATTTGCAAATTCCTCTGTATTAGGGCGTAAATCTTTAACAATATCATATGCCTCTTTTGCATTTGTTATATAGTTTTGGCAGTCGTTCATTTCTCGATATGTTTGAGCTAATAACCCCAATACATATATGTAATCATCTGACGATGTAAGATTATTTTGCTTGGCATAGGCTTTATAATCTAACATATCCTTTAGTGTAAACTCTTGAGCGAAGAAGAGCGTACTTGTAATGACAAATGTCAATAATAAGAAAATTCGTTTCATAGGTGTAAAATATTTATGGTTGATATTCCTTTACTTCAAAATATAAGTAGCCTTTTATATTATCACTTCCTATGTAATAAATGCCTTCATCTAATTGTAAAATTGTTTTCTCCCATTTATTCATTTTAGCAGAATAACATATTGATTCACAAGACGAATACACTCTTTTTATACATAATCGTTGATTGGCTAAAGAAGTTACGACAAATTGATTGCCATCTTGCCATACAATACTATGGATAATCTGAGACGTTAACTTATAGGTTTTGTCATCTTGCTCAATTTGCTTGATAACGATGTGCGAGTACTCAGGTCGTTTTAGTAATTCTATAATTTGCTCTAATGCGTTTTTTCGGCGCAAATCATCTGGAGTGTCATAAAAGTGTTGTAAGTTACACCCTAAAATAATGCTTTTAATTGCTTGTGGATTCAATGTTAGCAATTTACCAGAGAGACCTTCTTTTATAAGTCGGATTTCTTTTTCATTCTCCCACTCTTTTGCTTTTGTAGTTAGTATTTTTTGAATATAAGATTGGTCCCATCGTTCATTTATAGTGTAAATATTTGAAACATACGATACATATTGAAGATTAGTAAAAGCTATTGGATCTAATTGTGGTTGGAATTCGAAACATATTCCTTTTTGACTCTCAGCGTAATAAGCCCACATCAAGATGCTATTATCTAATGCTGAAAAACAAGAGATTCCATAACGTTTAAGTTGCTTATTAATCCATTTTCTGAAGTCATCGCCAGTCTGGCACAATTTACCATCGAAAATCAATTTATAATAACTTTCGTAAGGATCATTACATCTCGTAGGATCTGCCATCTTGAGTGCATGAGTTTCTAAAAATGATTTTGCACTATCTATCCTAAAATACATATACAATGGAATGGTGTGAGGGTCTTTTTTTATTTTGCACATAACGTTATAGATTTAATGTTTGAAATGTTTAAGTCATGGAAGAGGTTACTCCGTGCGGAGTAGAGCCTCTCCATGGCTTCTAAGATTACTCAAATGCACCTTTATATGTTTTTCCGTCATCTTCGTACTCTCGCCAAGCGGCAAGACTTTCAGAATAGTACTCTACCTATGCCGGTGGTGTCATTAAACAAAGTTCTGTGGTATGTTTGATATGTTCTCCTCCATGTAAAGCATAGAGGATTATCAGTAACCACATGCTGAATTTGTGTCTAATAGTTTGAGCAATCCGTGAGAATTGCACAAACTACCTAATCTTTCTAATAATTTTCATCATTATACTAAATTAATAAGTTTTACAAATTGTCTTTGCAGAGCCTCGGGACTTCAGGATGCTCAGACTTCATTACCATTTGCCCATTACTCGGCAGTTACCTACTCTCCCGCATGTGCAGTACCATCGGCGCGGTGTGGTTTAATGACTCTGTTCGGAATGGGAAGAGATGTGTCCCACACGCTATAACCACCTTTGTGGTGTGGTGATATATTCTCTTGTAGGTGTCCCGTATGTGTCCCGTATCTCGCTCGTGGATTAGGAACGTATTGCGGGTTATGTATGCGAGTAGCATACGCTCCGATAAGGCTATCCCTTTGCGGGTCATATGCATGCGAACTTGTCTTATCCTGAAATAGGTTTACTCATAAAAAGATAAAAAATGTACTTTTGTTAAGATTTTAGTTTTATGAAGCGAACCAGAAATCATTATTCTCAATCGTTCAAACAACAAGTTTTGGATGATTATTTTCAGTCAGGAATGACACAAAATGAATGCGCCCGGAAATGGAATATTCTCCCCAACACGCTAAACAAATGGTCAATCTCTTGTAAAAATTCCGAAAAATCAGTATCTTTGCGTTCAAATTCTATTCACATGGATGCGAAAGATCAAGTCCTTGAGAACCTGCGGGTGGAGAACGAAAAACTCCGTCGCGATGTGGAGTATCAAAAACTCAAAGTAGCAGGTTATGAGCGACTTCTTGAAATTGTCAAACAAGAAGACGGTATAGACCTACTAAAAAAAGATGGTGCCAAACAGTAGAACGCCTGTCCGTGGAATATCCCTATATAACTATGGAGGTACTCTGCGGGCTGTTTGGCAAATCCAAGCAGGCTTATTACAAGCACAAGCGCAAGTCATTTAGCGAGTTAGAGATAGAGCAGGAGATTCTATCCATAGTGGCAACATATCGTGCCGACATGCCCGTTATAGGTGGTCTAAAGCTCTATTATATAGTGCGTTCTATATTAGGCGAGGCAATGGGTATGGGCAGGGATAAGTTTCTCAACCTGCTGCACCGGCACAAACTCATCATACCGCCACGAAAGACGCACCATACGACCAACTCCAATCATGTCTATTTTAAGTATCCAAACCTTGTCAAAGAACTCGTTATTGTATGTGTTAATCAAGTGTGGGTGAGCGATATAACCTATATTTACACCACAGATGATAAGTTTTGTTATCTGCACCTTATTACCGATGCTTTCTCGCGGATGATAATCGGTTTTGTCCTGTCGCCAACATTAGAGGCTAAATATACCGTAGAGGCGTTAAAACAAGCGATTCAGCATGCCGGTGGCGGCAATCTGTGCGGCACTATCCACCATTCCGACCGAGGGGTACAATACTGTTGCGACGACTACATCTTGCGGCTTAAATCGCACTCTATCCGCATTAGTATGACCGAGGATAGCGACCCTACGGATAATGGTGTGGCAGAGCGTGTTAACGGTATTATAAAGAACGAGTTTCTTGACCCGCTGCCTACACCGAAGAATCTTCAGGAGGCTCTGCCGATGGTGGAACATGCCATACTTACTTACAATACTTTGCGCCCTCATCTTAGCCTTCAAATGCGCACACCTGCGCAGGTCTATATGGGTGAGGACGGATAATTTTGCCGCCCTTGTGTAGTGCTATTTTAGGCTGTACAGCCCAAAAAAGCACTACACAAGGCTAATGTCTATCTAATTTTAATTTGCATAACTCAATCTTATGTATTATCTTTGCAACATCTTTAATGGTCAATCTCCTTAGCATTGGAGTAAACCTTTTCAGTAAACGAGTCAAAAGTTTACGATTTTTAAGATTCTATCTCAGTTATCGAGTCAACCTTTTTCAGGTTTAGTCAACTGCATGCGCTCCGACAAGTCTATCCCTTCGGTATCCCTTAAGTATCCTATAAGTGAAACGATAGATTAGTTTGTTACAATAGCGTAGTTGTTATACACACCGCCACGGTTGACGATTTTGATGCGGAAGAGTCCTGTCCAGCGAGGTGCAAAACGGACATAGCAGTCGTCAGTGTAGTCTGTGTCGGAAGCGATAAGGTTGCCGTTCTCGTCATAGACATAGAGGTCAAGGTCAGTATCACCATCGCCGGAAACGACCACTTCGGCAATCTCGTTTGCCCAGAACTTAGCATCATAATATGTGTAGCTACGTGCATAGACAGTGCCGTAAGCATACTTGGGACCACCCATAGCGCCACGAGTGCCTTCTGTCTGCGCATTGAGTTTGGCAGTAACGTTATCTGCCATAGCAAGAAGCGTGGCATCCTCGGTGAGATCGCGCGCATCAGCAATGAGTTGTGTCGGAGAGAGTTGGGCCTTGGCTGCTTTCTCTACTTCGTTGGCGTTCTCGGTGCCTTGTTCGGTCTCAGCTTCAAGAGCCTGCGAGGGAGTGGAGACGAGGATGTTGGCTGCCTCAATAAGAGCGGAAGCGGACTCTACTTCGTAGCCGTACTTGGCAAGAGCGGTGGCGGTGCGGATAGCGGAGAGTTCCTGTGAGGCTTGCGCTGTGATTTCCTCTTTCTGTTCGTTTTGTGCAGCCTGTTTGTTGCACGAAACCATCATTGCTGCTACAGCAACCATGGCGAATAGCATTACTTTTTTCATTTGGATTGATGTTTTTAATTTGGTTAAACTTATGTTGTTTTAAAAGAATATGTCGGTTTCTGCCCCGGAAGTAACCTCAAGGACCGGCGTTTGTGTAAAAGGTATGATGGTGGCGATGCATGCGCTTATCTTTTGGCGAACCTGTTTGGCTGTCAGAGAGGAGAAGTTGGCTCGCTGTTGATGGAGAGCATAGGTGAGTGAGCCGTTGCCTTTGTACTCATAGTTGCATTGGTAGGATTTGCAAGCACTGATGAACGTCCACTCTACGGGATATGATATAGCAAAAGTTGTCTTCTTGTGGTTGGCAATGACGAAAGCATCCGCTGTGCCTCGAACGATGTACTCCTCATCCGTTTCTGCCCGCGAGCCTCCACCGCTGTGACAAGCGTCAGCGACAACGACAATTTTACCGTCTTTGCCTATTTTCTCGCGCAGACGATGCAGATAACCATTGAGTTGGTCATCGATAAGATGGTTCTGCCCTTCGTATTTGCCTTTTGAGAAAGCAAATTGTGCATCGTACGGAATCCAAGCCTCGTCAAAACCGTCTTCCTCATCGCCATCAAGGTCGGTTATCTGTTGTCCGTGACCGGAAAAATGGATGTAGATATAATCACCTGTGGATGCCTTGGTAATCAGTTGTTCAAATCCTGCCTTGATAGCAGCGCAAGTGGCTTGCTCGTTTTTGAGTTCAGTGATGTTTGACTTGGAGAAATCGTTGGCGAGAAGCATCTCTTCCACCATAGGGATGTCTTTGTCGCCATTGATTTTTGCCCAGCCTGACGAAGCAGGATAGTCGCCGATGCCGATAACGAGGGCGCGGCGAGTGTTAGCCTGAAGGGAAAACACAACAATTAGTGCAAGTGTAATGATTAATGTGCGTTTCATATCAGTATTCTTTTAATGATATACCATAGAATTTCCAATCACTATCTCCGGGTTCGAGCAGATTGAACGAAGTCGCGCCTTTGGGAATGGCGGGGAAATAGAGTTTGAAAGTTTTGGTCTCACCATTACGACTGAAATAAGTCTTATCCGGTGCGATAGCAATGCCTTCCGCTTTCTTGAGTTTGTATTCTTGACCATTGACAACGATAGAAGTATTCTTGTCAATATTCATCCATTGATAGTATCCACCGCGCGTCTCGTTGTTATCAGACATCTCGATGATTGTTTCCTTATCGGTTATTGTGATTTTGCAGATACGCGTGTTTTCAGCGCGAGTGAAGTCCACATACGGGCGTTCAACGACTTTGTTGCCTTGCGGTACGGTTGGCGCACCATACTTAGGCGTAGCGGAACGAGGTGTTTCACCACGAGAGGAACAATAGATATAGCACACCAAACCTCTGACCTTCTTTACTTTCTGTGGAAGGTTAAGACCTGTTAAGGCATTGTTAGTCGGCAATACCCCTGTTTTGTCGGGCAACTTATCCACTAAGGCTTGGAGATGTGATGCTTTTACGGCATAACTGACGTTCTCGGCACCGGTATGTTTTGCGCTGACAATACCAACGACATTGCCGTTGTCGTCAAACAACGGTCCGCCACTATTGCCGGGTTGAACGGGTGCAGAGATCTGGTACTGAGATTTGTTCCCCTCAAAGCCGGAATGAGAGGACACGATGCCAGTAGTGAGTTTAATCTCATCGCCCATAGTAGTTGTCATCGGATAGCCCAAGACAAACACCGGCTCTCCGACATCGGCGAGAGAGGTCTTGACAGAGTATGGGATTGTGCCAAAGCCCTCGAACGCAGGGTCGTTGATTTTGATGATGGCAAGGTCGTGTTCCTCGTCCATGACTGCAACTTCCCCTGAGTACTCAACGAGTTTGTCGTCCTGCATGAATTTCAAGACAATAGTACGGGCGTTGTTCGCCACATGGTGATTAGTGACCACATAACCTTTGTTGAGAGCCCAGCCAGTGCCGGACCATTCAGACGGCTGACGAGTGGAACGCGGGTCGTAGGGGGACTGACCATACGCTACGAACGTGACGCAGATAAGCAGACAGCTGAATAAAACGTGTCTTTGCATGGTGTTCATATCGTTATAATTGTTCTAATAGTTCGGAAGCGATATCTTTATAGTGGCTTTCGCCATTAGCAATCTTGCGCAAGAGGCGTTTGGCTTTCAGCACTTTGCCATTGTGCATCAAGCAGATGGCTTTTAACCACTCGGCATTGTCGTAAATCTCGCGGACTTGTTCTTCCTGCGAATTAGCAGTAGCGCGTAGTACATTATCTACGATAGCGTTTGCTTCGTGCCACTCATCGTTTTGCATCATCACAAGGGCATTATTCAACATAGCGGCATAGTCATTGCTGCTACCACGCATAGTGCTAACTTCTACTTGCGCCACGTAATTGGTACTATAGTCTTGCATCACGCGGGCTACAGGGGCGACAACGAGTAACACTAACAAAACAGCAGCAATAGCAGTAACAAGGCTGCCGCTGCCTAATGACCATAGGGTTATATGTTTAACACGTTGCTTTCGGCGGATTTGAAATTCCTCTTTTTGAAGCATCTCGCGTAAGCCTCGCTCGCGGATTGAATCTTCTATTTCTATTTGCAATGCCATTTCTTTCTGAAGGCTTGTTTCATCATTATATGACGAATTAGACTCAGAAAGTAACCTCTCAAAGTTTTTTCGTTCCTCAGCTGACATTTCGTGCGAGAGATACTTATCTATCAATATTGTTTTTTCAAGATTAGTCATATTATCGGAATAGGGCTTTGAGTTTCTGAATGCATTTATATTTCTGTGTCTTGGCACTATTGGCATCTTTGTAATGCAGTTCTAATGCGATTGCATCCCACGAGAGTTTATCCCAATAGAACATCAGCAACAATGGGGCACATGGTTCTCCCATTTGATAGACCGCCTTACGCACATTTATCTCTTGTTCTGTTTCGCGTCCGAACCATACATCTGCCATTGCGTTGGATTCTAATTTGGACAAATCCTCTTCATCTGCATTGGTCTTTATTGTTATCCCTTCACGGCGCAAAATCTCCAAAGCGACAAGTCTTCCGACACTATATAGGTAGCCTGCCAGTGAAGTTGTCAGATTAGTTTCCGACAATTTTCCGCTCTTTATGTTTTTCCATACTCTCACTACAGCCTCTTGAAATATCTCGGAAAGCAAATCCGTATTAAGAATGCGATAATGGCGACCTATGTCACGTAGAAAAGCATCTCTATGTATGGTATAGAAACGAGTAATGGCAAGTTGGTTGTCATTACGGAATGCTGCTATGTAATCAATGTCTGTCATATTCTACTATGTACATATACAAAAAGGGCGTGGAGGTCTGTTGATCTTCACGCTCGACTAGGGCTTCGCAATCCCTGTAAATAGTAGAAAAACAACCGAAGTCCACGCTTGATATGCAAACATACTGCACACATAGCATGCAGTACGGATATTACATATCCCGTAGACATTCATTGGCTGCTGTTCGGACTATTTACAAAATATTTTGCGAAGATTTCGTCGAGTCGCAAACAACGTTCAATAAACGCCTTTTCATTATGTCTGCCTCGTCGGAAGCGACAATCAACGATTAAGTTACTCCGTAACAAATATGGTTGTTGTGCTTCCTCCTCTTCCCTCAAATTAAAATTTGCGGGAGCCCTTTATG
>FLNX01004431.1_pt1 | contig 18195 bp, 11 predicted proteins | sample 1140341 | NCBI WGS metagenome assembly FLNX01 (sample SAMEA3878208, study PRJEB12797) | bioreactor metagenome | biome: Moose rumen | place: Sweden | collected 2011-10
GTTATGTTGCATGAGCGAATCCTGCAAAGAGTAGAATCCCTTGGTTTTCTGCCCGTCAAACTGGAGTACATAACCATGTTTCACATACTGGTAGACACCATTCAGGTAGTTGACAGCCCATGTATCTTCCTTGGGAGTATTCAACACATCTATTCCAAAGCCAAAGTATGGTTTGGAATAACCCAATTTGCCTAAAACAGTAGGCAGGATATCAATCTGCTGGGCTATCTTATCCTGCATTTCACCCACAGGATGGCTGGAATCATATATAATAATAGGTGAGCAGAATCCTCCTAAGTCGGTCTGGTACTCGGCATGGTCACTCATATTGGTATGGTCGCTGGTCAAGACAAAAATCGTGTTCTTAAACCAAGGCTGACGACTTGCCGTCTCAAAGAACTTACCGATTGCCATATCCGTATAGCGGATACACTTATGCATGATGATACCCTCTTCCGGATATACCTCTTTATATTTCTCTGGGATATGATACGGATGATGGCTAGAGGCTGTAAAGATCGCTGTCATAAAGGGCTCTTTCATCTTACCCATTTCCTCAGCATAGTATTGCAGGAAAGGCTCATCCCAAATAGCCCATGTGCCATCGAAGTCAGAGGTGCCTTTGGCAGCCTCATATTCCGTGCGACCGTAATAGCACTGGAAACCTGTTTTCTGCGCAAAAGCCTGAAACCCCATCGAGCCGTTCTGCGCACCATGGAAGAATGCCGTCTCATACCCCTCAGCCCCTAAAATTCCCGCCAGTCCTGTATAGTCGTTCATCGAAGAAGGCGTGAGGATAAATGGCTCTACAAACATGGGGATGCTGGAGAGGATGCTTGGCATGCCGTCAATACTTTTACGACCATTGCAGAAACTATAGCGGAAGGTCGTACTATGACTAATCAAGGAGTCGACACAAGGGGTATATCCTTTGTATTGGCTATTCTCCAAAGTCTTATTCAAGGCTCCGATGTATTCTCTTCCGAAACTCTCGACGATGAGGATGACAACGTTTCTCTTATTCATAGGAACTATAGTGTCGATAGGAACTATAGTATGTATGGGGGTAAAAATAGCCTCCATTTCCTTTTCGCTGTTAAAGTACTGAGGGACGACGAATACGTTCTTGCCGATAGAGCGAATCAACGAGAAGGGTGTGTTCAGCACCAATGCTGCATCAGTCGGACGTTCCACATATTGATTCGCATTAGATAGGGTGATAGGACGTACCGCCGTTGTAAAACCTCCACGCATCCCCGCCACACAGAAAGGAGCGAATAGCAACAAAGACAAAAGACAGGCGATGTCATATTGCCACCAAACAACTTTCTTCCGCAGGGACGGTGTGGCGTAGCATTTCCAAAGGACAAACATCACGACAGCGAACAACAGTACCAGATACCAGTGACTGAGGAACTCCACGCCAATGATACTACCCAGATTACCCTCGTTGGAGAACTCCTCAAAGACGGTCGTCGTGGTGCGGCGCATAGTATATTGGAAATAGACAGAGTCGGCAAGATTGATGGCAAGGGCACAACTATTAACAAGAACAAACAACCACTTGCAAACCTGGTGATAGCGTTGGTTCTCTTTCCAATGCAGTGGAAAGAGCATCAGCACCACATAGAGCACATTGGTATAAAGAATGGCGGAGGTATCGAAGAGGAGTCCCCCACGAAAGACATCCCATGAATAAGAGAGGTAGTCGGTATTCTCCAGATAATAGGCGAGACGGGCTATCTGATAGACCAAATAGACTAAAAGCAAGTTCCAAAGGACTGCCAAAAAGGGAGAATATGTTTTATTGAGCCATTGCTTCATCTCTCATTCAAGTCTTTGGTGGTTGCCTGAAGGATTGCCTTAGCCTGCAAGATTAGCCTATCTGTAGCCACTCCCTCACCTTTCACCAGTCTGTCGCTAATAAAGTCGTAATTAACAAAACTGGTGCTGTCTATCATCGTAAAGCCGTCATCATAGGTGTGGATTGCCACAGGATAGGTATATGTCTTACTTAACACATCACGACTGAACGTATAATCATCGTGGTTGAGTCCTAATTGTCCTAACAAAGTAGCAGGAAGGTCGGTCTGATTACAAATCTGTTCGATACGACGTGGTTCCTTAACAGCACCACCCACCCATATCATGGGAATATGGTTAAGCAAAGGGGTCGACTCATCAAGACCATCATATACGACTCCATGATCTGGGAGCATCACTATCAACGTATTCTCCCAGGCATCACTCTTCCGCAGTTTCTCAATAAACTGTCCAACACACTGGTCAAGATAATAGAAAGCATTCAACACCTCATCATCGAAATGGTGAATGGGCACATCCCAAGGTACATGACTGCTGAGGGTGGAATAACCGATAAGATAAGGCTCTTGCATCGTTGTCGTCAACTGATAGAGCGTCTCAAAGGTAATATCATCACGCACGCCCCATTTTGCGGAAGCCTGTTCCTCTTTTGTGTAGTCGTCTTTCCAAGTCAATTGCCCAAAGCCACCAGAGACGAGATAACTGCGCATATTGGTGAAGTTGATATCTCCACCATAGAGATAATGGGTATTATAGCCTCGTTCTGTCTGTAAGGTTCGGGCGATATTTGGAAGGGTACGTGATTTAGACGGAATCTTCATGACAGACATGGTGGGGAAGGAAGGATAACCGCTCCATGTGCATACCGTACCACGATCCGTGCGCCAAGAATTAGCATAACAGTTGGTGAAATAGATGCCCTCTTGTGCCAGACGGTTGAGGTAGGGGGTGATATCCGAACGGCCACTAATCTCCGTAAACTGCCCTCCACAACTCTCCAAAAGAATTACGATGATATTAGGTTGTTGAGTAGTCAATAAAGTGTCAATACCAAGACTCTGCATATTGAATAACTCGTTGACAATCTTCTCGCACTCACCATCCTCCATAAAATGATAGGTCACATTATTACTTGCTGTCTTCTCAAAAGAGGCGAAGAAAGAGAATACAGGGTTGACAGCCGAATGGTTCAAAAACTGATTCTGCGAATAATACACCTGTCCGATATTCGTGGTCGACTCATCTAAACCGCCTCTGATGCCTATAATCATCAAGGGAATGAATAGGAGGGAGATAAGAGTGGCTATTAGTTTTTGCCTGTTTGTTATTAGCCTCAGAAAAAGAGGTGTGAGTTTGTCATATATCCAAAAGACGACAATACCTGCAAGAAGGATACATAATAGTCGTATCATCATATAACCCATGCTGACACTCGCCATTGCCTCTGTAGGTGTCTCTAAGTACGAGAGACATGAAGCATCTAACTTAAACTGCCAAAATTCATAGAGACTGGTATCTGCCACGAAGGCAAGAGCCAGAAGGATAGCAGCGATGGTATCATAAATCCTGAAAATCCATCGCGGAATCTGTATCCATAATGAAATTATCACCAACAGGAAAGGAAAAATAAGTAGATAAAGCGATGTACTTAAATCTAACGACAACCCGTGTCCTATGACTTGAAGCATATCCGAGAAAGAATAATCATGCCCTGCATGATGATAGAGCATAAAACCTATTTTAGCCACCACAAAAAACAAAACGGTTGCCAGATAGAACTTCAACAGATAGATTGCTCTTTGCCTCATAGACTCTGCATGTCATTCAATTTCTTATAATAGCCATCGATATTGAGCAACTCATCATGGGTACCACGCTCTACAATTTGTCCTTCGTGTAGGACACATATCTCGTCGGCATTCTTGATAGTTGACAAACGATGGGCAATGGCTACTGTAGTACGTGTCTTCATTAGTCGCTCCAGAGCATCCTGCACTAATCGCTCACTCTCTGTATCCAAGGCAGAGGTAGCCTCATCAAGTATAAGGATAGGAGGATTCTTCAAGATGGCACGGGCAATGGAGACACGCTGGCGCTGACCGCCAGAGAGGCGACCGCCACGATCACCGATATTGGTGTCAAACTGGTGCTCGCTCTGCATGATAAAGTCATAAGCATTGGCAATCTTTGCCGCTTCGGCTATTTGCTCATCCGTAGCCGACTCCACACCAAAAGAAATATTGTTCTTAAAGGAGTCGTTAAAGAGAATCGCCTCTTGATTAACATTACCAATCAACTGGCGCAGGTCTTGAATTCCCAAATCCTTAACATTGATGCCATCAATCAACACCTCGCCCTCTTGAACGTCATAGTAGCGAGGTATCAAGTCAACCATCGTCGACTTACCACTACCACTCTGTCCCACAATGGCGATTGTCTTGCCTTTGGGGATTATCAGATTGATATGTCGTAAAATCCATGTCTCACCATAGCGGAAAGACACGTCACGGAACTCTATCTGATGCTCAAAGGATGCGATATGTTTTGGCTGGGCAGGTTCTTTGATGGTGTTCTCAGCAAGCAGGATCTTGTCAATACGCTCCATGGAAGCAAGTCCCTTTGGGATGTTATATCCTACCTTGGAAACTTCCTTTAAGGGGTTGATAATTGAATAGAGAATCACCATATAATATATAAAGGTAGGACCAGAAAGACTTTGGTTGTTTAGTACCAAAACCCCACCAAACCAAAGAACGATAACAATCATACAGGTACCCAAGAACTCAGACAAAGGATGTCCAATGTTCTGACGGATATTTACTTTCATGATATCATTACGATAAGTTGAGTTGATGTTGTTAAACTTATCACGCATCTTATCCTCGGCGCAAAAAGCCTTGATAATCCGCAAACCACCTAATGTCTCCTCCACCACACTCATTGTATCACTCCATAATGACTGAGCCTTGATACTCTGTGCCTTCAGTTTACGACCTATCCATCCCATAAACCAACCTATTGCTGGAATAATCACCACAGAGAAAAGGGTAAGTTGCCAAGAGATGATAATCAAGGTCGTAAAATAGGAAATTATCAAGATAGGATTCTTGAACATCAAGTCGAGGGATGACATGATACTAGTCTCAACTTCCTGTACATCGCCTGTCATACGTGCAATAATATCGCCTTTCCGCTCTTCTGTAAAAAAACCTAATGGCAGACTGACTATCTTGTTATACAGTTGGTTGCGCATATCCCTCACTACGCCTGTACGGATAGGTACCACACTGGAAGATGCAAGGAAATAGGCAAAGGTTTTCAGTAATGTGGCAATAATCAGGAAAATACCAATGAACAACAGTGTTGTGGTAGAACCTACATCTGCGATAAAATAATTAATGTAATAGTAGATATTGTTAATCAGTACATCCTTGAAACTACCTTCACCCCACGACATTAAGGAGGTGACAACTACTTGATCGCCTGTCTTAAAAAGAATCTGCAAGATAGGTATCAGGGCCGCAAAAGAAAAGATGTTAAGTAATGCCGACAGGATATTAAAGATTATCGACAATGCCACATATTTCTTATAAGGCATCACAAAACGCCTCAGCACTTGCATAAAATCTTTCATACCTCTTCACCAAATAACGTTGCACTTGTACTATTCACGATTCTCACTCGTACCGTCTCACCAATATGATGGTTACCTTTGTCGAACACCACCATCTTATTCTGTTCAGTACGCCCACAGAGTTGACTACGGCTTCGTTTAGAGAAACCTTCTACCAGCACGTCAAACTCCTTGCCTTCGTCCTTCTTGTTCTGTTGGGCAGATATCTCTGTCTGCAAAGCAATCAACTCATTCAAACGTCGGATCTTCTCTTCCTCTGGCACGTCATCTGGTAAATGCTTCGAGGCATAAGTACCAGGACGCTCAGAATACTTGAACATGAAAGCGGAGTCATATCCCACCTCACGCATCAAGTCCAAACTAAGTTGATGGTCCTCCTCCGTCTCGGAGTGATAGCCTACAAAGATATCCGTCGACAGTCCACAGTCAGGAACGATGCGACGGATTGCCGCCACACGGTCGAGATACCACTCACGGGTATATTTGCGGTTCATCAGTTTCAGGATTCTGTCACTGCCACTCTGTACGGGCAAGTGGATATGCTTACAGACATTCGGCATCTCTGCGATGACACGCAACGTCTCATCACTCATATCTTTGGGATGTGAGGTCGTGAAACGAATACGCATCTGGGGAGCCTCTTCTGCGACTTTTCTTAATAATGCAGGGAAATCTATAGTACCTATACTATTATACAAATAACTGTTCACATTCTGCCCCAACAGAGTTACTTCTTTGAATCCACGATCCCTAAGGTCACGCACCTCACGAAGGATACTCTCCACATCCCTTGAACGCTCACGACCACGGGTATATGGAACAATACAATAATGACAGAAATTGTTACATCCTCGCATAATGCTAACATAGCCACCAATTTTATGTCCCAGTCCGATTCGTTGCGGAACGACATCCCTGTAAGTCTCTGAGGTCGACAGTTCAATATTCATTGCCTTATGCCCTGTCTCCGCTTGTGCTATCAAGTCAGGTAGAGAGAGATAAGCGTCAGGACCAGCCACCAAATCACAATGATGATTTTCCAACAGATCGTCCTTCACACGCTCTGCCATACAACCCAGTACACCGATGATTAACGGGTGTTTCTTTTTCATGGCAGCCAGTGCATCTAAACGATGGTATATCTTCTGCTCCGCATTGTCTCGGACGGAGCAGGTATTCAGGAATACGGCATCAGCCTCATTGATATCCTCTGTCGCCTTATAGCCTGCCATCTGCATGACACTTGCCACCACCTCTGAGTCGGCTACATTCATCTGACAACCATAAGTCTCTATATAGAGTTTCTTCATGTATTTTCTCTTTTTGCTTGCAAAGTTACGCTTTTTTTCGTATTTTTGCACCGTTATTTACCAAAACTTAATGAAATGATGAAAATACTACGAGTTTCTTCTTTTAAAATAGAACAAAACAAAAGATAGCATTTGATGGAATTGATTAAAGACAAAGAGTTTGGTGGCGAGCGTCCTTTATTTGCCACCCATGACCTCCGATTGGAAAACATCACCATTACAGATGGTGAGAGTGGTATTAAGCAATGCCAGAATATGGAGGCACACAATTGTAGGTTCTATGGAAAATACCCTTGGTGGCATGTTGACGGTGCTTTGATTGAGGATTGTTATTTCGCCTTAGGATCCCGTTCCGCCATCTGGTATACTAACCATCTCGTGATGCGCCGTTGTCGTATTGATGGTCCAAAGTTCTTCCGTGAGATGAACAACGTGGAACTGGAGGATGTCAACATCACCGATGCTGATGAGACTTTCTGGAAAGTCAAGGATTTACGATTAAAGAATGTCACTTTGCATGGCGGAACATATCCTTTTATGTTCTCTGAGAATATCTATGTAGACGGACTGAGAAGTGATGCCAAATACGTATTCCAGTATTGCAAGAACGTAGAAGTGCATCATGCTAATATTCTTACCAAAGACTCTTTCTGGGAGTGTGAGAACGTGACCGTCTATGACTCTGTTTTAGATGGTGAGTATCTTGCTTGGCATTCTAAGAATGTACGACTGGTCAATTGTCATTTGGCTGGTGAGCAATTGCTATGCTATACCCAGAATCTTGTTTTGGAGAACTGTACATTTGACAAGATGTGTGACCGTGTCTTTGAGTACTCTACCGTAGAGGCAGACATTCGTGGACATATCGAGAATATCAAGAATCCCACCAGTGGACACATTCTTGCCGACTCTATCGGGTCAATAACCATTGACGAGAACGTACGTCAGCCTAATAACTGTGTGATAGAGGTCAGAAAATAACTTTTTGCCATGACTTACAATTTTGATGAACTCGTTGAAAGACGGGGTACCGATTGTGTGAAATGGGATGAGAGTGCTGCGGATGTCATCCCTATGTGGGTTGCCGATATGGATTTCAAGGCTGCTCCCGCTATCTTAGACGCTGTCAGAAAACGTGCTGAGCATGGGGTCTTTGGCTATACCCTTGTGGAAGAAGACTATTACGAGGCTGTCATCTCATGGTTCCGTCGCCGTCATCGCTGGACGATTCAACGAGAGAACATCCTCTATACCACAGGTGTTATCCCTGCTATGTCATGTGCCATCAAGGCATTAACCATGCCTGGGGAGAAGGTGTTGATACTCTCTCCAGACTATAACTGTTTCTTCTCCTCCATCCGTAATAATGGTTGCGAAGTTTCAGAGTCTGTGTTGCGACCTTGTAGCAACATACAAGAACATGGGTTCGAAGTGGACTGGGAAGACTTTGAGGAGCGGTGTGCGGATGAGAAAACCACTGCTTTTCTGTTGTGCAATCCCCATAATCCAACAGGACGTGTGTGGACCAAAGAGGAATTAGAACGTATGGCGGAGATCTGTCGTCGCCACCATGTCCGTATTATTTCCGACGAGATCCATTGTGAACTCATCATGCCTGGGCATCAGTTCTGCCCTATGGGTACTGTCGCCCCTGATGCTATTATTCTCAACTCTCCCACTAAGTCCTTTAATATCGCAGGACTACAGATTGCCAATATCATATGCTCTCAACCAGAGTGGCGTCATCGCATCGACCGTGCTATCAATATCAATGAGGTATGTGATGTCAACCCCTTCGGGCCTGTTGCCTTAAAGGCTGCCTATAATGAGAGTGAGGACTGGATTGACGAACTCAACCAATATCTATGGAAGAACTATCAAGCGCTTTGTCAGTTCTTCGCGGAAGAGTTACCACTTTGTAAAGTATGTCCCTTGGAGGGTACCTATCTCGTCTGGGTGGATGTATCTGCCTTGGAAGAACCCGTAGAGCAACTTTGTGACCGTCTACTCCAAGAAGGAAAAGTATGGGTCAATCCCGGAACGATGTATGGAGCACAAAGCGGGAAAGGCTATATCCGTATTAATATTGCCTGCCCCAAAAGTCAGATGATGGAAGGATTGAAAAGAATAAAAACAATAATAAGATGAAACAAAGAAGTGAAGTAAACACATGGTCTGTGACATGGGGTGTGCTGATGGCAATACTCTTCTCTGCCGCTGCCGCCTATCTGGGACTGAAGGTTGGACAGGTTTTCGAGGCGGCAATCCCTATTGCTATCATTGCCGTAGGAGTCTCTGCCGCGGCAAAGCGTTCTAATGCTCTTCGTGAGAATGTCATCATCCAGTCTATCGGTGCCTGTTCTGGTGCCGTGGTGGCTGGTGCTATCTTCACTTTACCTGCCATTTATATTCTCCAAGCGAAATATCCTGAGATGACTGCCGACTTCCTCAAGATATTCATAGCCTCCTTATTAGGTGGTGTCTTGGGTATTCTTTTCTTGATTCCCTTCCGTAAGTATTTCGTAGAGGCTCCTCAAGAGCAATTTCCTTTCCCGGAGGCTACGGCAACCACACAGGTTTTGAAGAGTGGTGATAAAGGTGGCTCACAGGCTAAACCTTTGTTGATAGCAGGACTGGTAGGAGGACTCTATGACTTCATCGTGGCAACCTTCGGATGGTGGAATGAGAATGTCACCAGTCGTATGATTCCCTTTGGTGAGGATCTTGCCGAAAAGGCAAAGTTGGTATTTAAGAACAATACGGGTGCAGCCGTCTTAGGACTGGGCTATATCATTGGTTTCCGTTATGCTTTGATTATCACATTAGGCTCGTTGTTTGTCTGGTGGCTCGTTGTTCCTGGCATGGCACTTCTCTTTGGCGATACCGTCCTGAACCAGTGGAACCCTGCTATCACGACAGCCGTAGGTGATATGTCACCAGAACAAATATTCACTTCTTATGGCAAGTCAATTGGTATTGGCGCTATAGCGATGGCAGGTATCATTGGTATCATCAAGTCATGGGGTGTCATCAAGAGTGCGGTGGGACTTGCCACCAAGGCTGGTGCTACGTCAGGGTCACAACAGACACAACAGGATCTGCCGTTTAAGTTTATTGCCATTGCCGCAGGTATCACCCTCATCATCACTTTCCTTTTCTTCTGGTTTGGGGTAATGGATGGTAACTTGCTCTTCGCTGCTGTCGCCATTATCCTCACAGCCGTTATCGCTTTCCTATTCACCACTGTTGCGGCAAATGCCATTGCTATTGTAGGCAGTAACCCCGTATCGGGCATGACACTCATGACCTTGATCCTCGCCTCTGTGGTGATGGTTGCCGTTGGATTGAAAGGTACAGGAGGAATGGTAGCGGCATTGATGATGGGTGGTGTGGTATGTACGGCACTCTCGATGGCTGGCTCTTTCATTACCGACTTAAAGATTGGCTACTGGACTGATACGCTGCCTAAGAAGCAGGAGACATGGAAGTTTCTGGGAACATTGGTCAGTGCTGCCACAGTCGGTGGTGTGATGATGCTCCTTAATGAGACCTATGGCTTTGCCTCCGGCGCCCTTGCCGCTCCACAGGCTAATGCGATGGCTGCGGTAATCGACCCTTTGATGAACGGTGTTGGTGCCCCTTGGGCACTCTATGCCATTGGTGCTGTGATAGCCATCATCCTCACACTCTGTAAGATTCCCGCCCTTGCCTTTGCCTTGGGTATGTTCATCCCTATGGAACTGAATGTCCCGTTGTTAATAGGTGGAGCCGTCAATTGGTATGTGACCACTCGCTCAAAGGACGCAGAGGTCAACAAGGAGCGTGGAGAGAAAGGAAACCTTATCGCCTCAGGATTCATTGCAGGCGGTGCCTTGATGGGTGTCATCAGTGCCTTGCTACGCTTTGGCGGTATTCAGTTTGAGTATGGCGAATGGTGGAGTAACCCACTAAGCGAACTCTTCTCTTTAGTGGCGTATATCTTACTTATTGCCTACTTTATCAGAGCCACCAAGAAGTAACTTTAATGCCTGAGCGACATCATCGTTACTCTCGTTCATAATGGCGAAATACTGACTCGTCTCCCATAGGTCACGAGCAATTAATGCCTTGAGTTGCAAGCGCAGATAAGGTAATGTCTTTTGCAATTCCTCATCGTCCTTGGGCTTGATCTGTTGTCTCTCTGCCTCTTTGAAGATATCGTCTGTCACTGACTGAGGAATCTCAAACAGTTCTTTGAAGCGTGCAAACGTAGGATATTTCTTCTGCAATTCTTTACGATGCTGGTCGACATAGCGCAGACTGGCATTGATGATGAAAGAACGTGCCGACAACTCACGATGGAAACGAGTATATTTTGTCGTGTCTAAGGGTACATAATAATCGGGCATGATGCCGCCACCGCCATAGACCACACGATGCTCTTTCAAAGTATAGTATTTGAGAGAATCCACAAAATGAATACTGTCGGCGTGCATCAATTCCCCACTCTTCAGACGATTTACCACGTCCATCGCATAGTCTTCTGCCTTCCCCTTCTCATACGGTTTCTGGATACAACGACCAGAGGGTGTAAAATAATGGGCTATCGTCAGACGAATCATCGAACCATCAGGCAAATCTATTGGACGTTGTACCAAGCCTTTACCATAAGAGCGTCGACCAACCACATAGCCACGGTCATGATCCTGAATAGCACCCGTCACAATCTCTGCGGCAGAGGCGGAATAACTATCTACTAACACAACGACCTTTCCTGTCTCAAAAAGTCCGTCACCTTGTGCACGATACTCATTCCGAGGAGCACGACGACCTTGGGTATAGACAATCAGGTCGTTATTACCCAGAAACTCATTGGCAATAGCAACTGCGGCATGGAGATAACCACCCCCATTCTCCTGTAAGTCAAGGATCAATGACTGCATCCCCTCACCTGACAGTTTTATCAGACTCTGACAGAACTCATCATGTGTCTGGGCACCAAAGTTACCAATACGGATATAACCGATGCCTGGTCGAATCATATAAGCGGCATCTATCGACTTCACAGGAATCTTGTCACGAGTGATGACGAAACTCAATGTGTCGACAATACCCCTGCGAACAATACCCAAACGAACCTTCGTCCCCTTAGGACCACGCAACCTTCGCATGATTTCCTCTTTAGGCATGGAGACTCCTGCTATTGTCGTATCATTCACATAGACAATACGGTCACCTGCTAAGATTCCTCGTTTCTCTGAAGGACCACCTGTGACTGGCTGGATAACTAACAAGGTGTCCTCCACCATATTAAACTGGACACCAATACCCTCAAAGTTACCTTGCAAAGGCTCGTTTGCCGACTTCACCTCTTTTGCCGTCATATAACTGCTATGAGGATCGAGTTTCTCTATCATTCCACGAATGCCATCCTCCACCAGTTTCTGCTCATCGACAGAGTCCACATAGAGATTCGCAATAGCCATCTCGGCAATCTGCAACTTACGTATCGGGCTATCCTCTCCCATATTGATGCGGAGTTGAGCGGAGACGGTTAGGGAGAGCAGCGATAGTATCGCTGTATACAAAACTTTCTTTTTAATCATAGGCTTCTTCTGGGCGGTCTTCCTCAATGACGAGATTGTTGATGATGAAGTTCTGGCGTTCCATCGTATTATCGCCCATGTAATATGCCAATAGTTTCTGCACTTCATCATCCTTACGCAGTGTCACCTGCTCCAAACGGATATCAGGACCTATAAAACCAGCAAACTCATCAGGTGATATCTCACCAAGACCCTTAAAGCGCGTAATCTCTGGATCTGGGCCTAACTCCTGTATCGCTTTCATACGTTCCTCTTCGCTATAGCAGTAGCGGGTTATAAAATCGCCTTTCTTTCCTTCCGCTTTCGCATCCGCCGCAACTAATACCTGCTTGTCCTTAATCTTGGTTCTGCGGTTACGCACTCGAAAAAGCGGTGTCTGAAGGACATAGACGTGTCCTTTCTTGATGAGTTCCGGGAAGAATTTCAGGAAGAACGAGATTAGTAACAATCGGATATGCATACCATCGACATCAGCATCCGTGGCAACAATTACTTTATTATATCTAAGGGTGTCAAGCCCCTCCTCTATATCTAAGGCTGCTTGTAATAGATTAAATTCCTCGTTCTCATACACTACCTTCTTGGTATACTTGAACGTGTTGAGCGGTTTTCCGCGTAGGGAGAAGACTGCCTGTGTGTTCACATCGCGACTTTTGGTGATGCTTCCACTTGCCGAGTCACCCTCTGTGATGAAAATACTCGATTCCTCTTTACGGTCGTTCTTTACGTCACTGAAATGAATGCGACAGTCACGCAGTTTGCGATTGTGCAGGCTTGCCTTCTTTGCATGTTCGCGAGCCTTTTTGGTAATGCCTGCCATTTCCTTGCGCTCTCGCTCACTTTCTTTCACTTTCTGTTCGATGATCTCGGCAACATCCTGATGGATATGCAGATAATTATCTACCTGTTGCTTGATGAAATCACCAACATATTTATTGATGCTGACACCATCTGGAGACATCGTCGTAGAACCTAACTTGATCTTTGTCTGACTCTCGAAAATAGGCTCCTCCACATTGATGGAGATGGCGGCTACGATACCCGTGCGGATATCACCATACTCATACTTGCCAAAGTATTCCTTGATAGTGCGGGCAATATGCTCCTTGAAAGCAGTCTGATGGGTTCCACCCTGTGTGGTATGCTGACCATTGACAAAGGAATAATATTCCTCACCATACTGGTTGGCATGGGTAAAGGCAATCTCAATATCCTCACCCTGCAGGTGGATGATAGGATAAAGCGCGTCATTCGTCATACGGTCTTTCAACAAGTCCTCCAAACCATGACGGCTAAGAATACGACGACCGTTATACATGATGGTCAGCCCTATATTCAAATAGGTATAGTTGCGAAGCATGTTCTCCACAATCTCGTCATGAAACTGATAGTTAAGGAACTTCGTATTGTCTGGCTCGAAATAGATGTAGGTGCCATTCTCGTCTTGGGTGGGCTCTGTCACATCACTGACCAACTCGCCACACTCAAAGACTGCCTTGCGCACCTTTCCGTCACGATAACTATGTACCTCAAAACGGCTGCTCAGGGCATTAACTGCCTTCACACCCACACCATTCAGTCCGATGGACTTTTTGAAAGCCTTCGAGTCGAACTTACCACTGGTGTTCAGAATACTGACCGACTCAATGAGTTTTCCTTGGGGAATACCACGTCCATAGTCACGGACAGAAATGCGGAGATTATCCTCCACATTCACCTCGATGCGGTCACCCGCTTTCATCTTAAACTCATCGATAGAGTTATCGAAAACTTCTTTCAACAACACATAGATACCGTCTTCTGCGGAGGAACCGTCACCCAGTCGTCCAATATACATTCCTGGGCGCAGCCTGATATGCTGTAGTCCGGTGAGGGTCTGTATGTTTCCCTCATCATAATTAACAGTCTCCTTATTCTCCACGATATTCTTCTCTTCGCTCATATCTTTACAAACTTTTCTTATAACAACGGCGGCGTTTGTGCTGCTCATGCTCTAAATACTGCCACTGCGACTGCACTTTCTCATTGGTTTCCATCTCCACATTGGTCTCACCCCACTTGAAACCATATTTCTGATACCAAGGGATGAGGTCGTAGAACAACAGGGCATTGGCTCCTTTCTGCTGATATTCTGGCAGGATGCCCACCAACATCAAATCGACACACTCTGCCTTATGGAACTTCAAGGCTCTCAGACAATGCCACCAGCCAAAAGGGAACAACCTGCCATTCTTGCACTTCTGTAAGGCACGTGTCATCGATGAGATACTGATACCAACACCTATCACCTCATGGCTTGGCGTGTTCCAGTCCTCTATCAGACAGAGCAGGTTCATATCAAGCATGGGGAAATACATCTTCAGATACTCATCAATCTGCGCCTCCGTCATCTGTGAGTAGCCATAGAGATTACCAAAGGTCTTGTTGACGACATCAAGAACCTTGCGTCCGTACTGTTCCTTGCCGAACACCTGACTGCGCTTAGGGTGCATCGGATGCAGGTTATAACGCTTCATCACCAGTTCAGCGATCTTCTTGTATTTCTCTGGCATCCCACCGTCCTTAGGGACGATGAGTTTAAACTCCACATAGTCATTGTCTTTCTCCCATCCGCCAATCTGCTCGATATGCCTGGGGTAATAGTCGTAATTATAGATGGTTGCCATCGTGCCCAACTGGTCAAAACCCTCGATGAGCATGCCTTCTGGATCCATATCCGTGAAGCCCAGCGGTCCGACCATCTCTGTCATACCCTTTTCTCTGCCCCATGTCTCAGCAGCCTCCAAAAGAGCGCGTGATACCTCAATATCATCGATGAAATCAATCCATCCAAAACGCACGCTCTTCCGCTTCCATCGCTCATTGGCACGATGGTTGATAATAGCGGCAATGCGCCCTACCACCTTGCCTTTTTTATAAGCAAGGTAATATTCCGCTTCGCAAAACTCAAAGGCGGCATTCTTATCCTTACGCAAAGTATGTAACTCATCGCTATGCAGGTTGGGTGCATCGTAAGGATTATTGCGATATAAGTCGTAGTGAAACTGGATAAAGGCTTCCAGGCTTTTCTTGTCGGTTACTTTACGAATTTCTACTGATGACATGATCACATTTTATTAATATAATTCATGCAAAGGTAGTGAAATTCGGACAAATTCCCAAAGTTTTAACCTATTTTACGGCAAATAAACAACTTATGTGAATGATTAGACAGGGTCGTTCCAAAGATGAACACATCACCACCATCTTTTATTTTCAGTTTTTTACGCAGTTGCTCTGCGGTCAAGGGGAAGTTGCGAACGGCTATATTTGCCTTGTCGATACCAGTCAAAGCCTGCTTTAACTCCTGTTTGTTCATCGAAGTCATCGTCTCTACCACGAACTGTCTGCCTGGGAAATCCTTCACCTCATGATCGGAAACAAAGAGATGGGAGTTAGCCGACAACGGGTTAACACTAAACACCTCTGCCACTTCTCCAAAGCATCCTGCCTTCATGATACTGGCATTTGGCTCGTAAAGATAAAGTTCCCTAAAGGTTCCCTTGGGGGGAACTGTAAGTTCCCACGGTGGGAACTGTGAGTTCCCACGGAGGGAATTATGAGTTCCCACGGAGGGAACTATCTGGAAAGTCCTTTCTCCATCAACGCAAACCAATAGGGGAATAGAAGGAAGGTCCTTTTGGACGACCAAAAGGAGTTCTTTGCACTCATTGTCAACACTTACGATATGGACCTCACAGACCCCTCCCAAGTCGTTGACTGCCTTACGCCAGTCGAGCATAGGCGATAGTTTGAGGATAATGGTATCGGCTTTCTCTTTCAACAAGGGCAGCAGTTCGATGACATTAGGCGTACAGTCTTCAATACCATAAGTGCGACCACCATGCTCATCCCTTCGTGCCGGGTCAAGGAATACCACGTTGGAATGGGGCATTTTCTCAAGATAGGTCGCAGCCTCGCCACATACAACCTCCGCCTCTAACCCCAACAATTGGAAATTGTGCCGAGCCATCTCGCAGAGTTCTGGGTTGTGCTCAATATAGGTGCGTTTACTAAAAGGACGTGACATAAACGAGAAATCGACACCCAAGCCTCCCGTCAAGTCGACAAAACTTTCGCCTTTTGTCGAGATATCGTTATCTCGAAATCTCGAAATCTCGAAATTCCGAGCGACCACCTTCCCCTTATATCGTGCTGTCTGCTCTGAGGAGCATTGCTCCATATTCAGATGTGGAGGATAAATGATACCCTCAACGGCAGCCCATGACGGCAATTTCTTCCGTGCCGTCTGCCACCCCGCAATCTGCTGTAAGGCGAAAGACATGTCTACTCCTGTCGACTTTCCCCCACTAAGGGCAAGCCGTCGCACATCCTCTTCCTGATGCGCCAGCACATATTTCCATGTCGCCTCATTCACCACCATGTCTGTAAAATTACAAAATTTATGTAAGGTCGTGATCTGTCATAGCGCAGACACAGGAGTCGCTCCATACGTTGACAGCAGTCTCCACCATATCGATAATGGTATAAATTGGCAGGATGATGCCCAGGACGGCAATAGGAGCGTTGATGCCTGACATCAGGGAGAGTGTCAGGAAATAACAGCCCATCGGGACCCCTGCATTACCGATTGCCGATACCACGGAGATGAGCAACCATGTAAGCATGGTCGCCCATGTGAGTTCGACACCTCCTTGTTGCATCACAAAAAGACTGGTGACAAGGATAAAGGCAGCACACCCGTTCATATTAATAGTGGTGCAGATAGGCAGTACGAAACGGGCAATCTTCGACTGTACACCCAGCCGTTGCTCCGCAGTCTCCATCGTGACGGGTAAGGTAGCGGCACTGCTCTTGGTAAAGAGCGCCATCAGTACGGCGGGCATCATACGCCCTAAGGTACGGATAGGATTCAGCCCACGCAACAACAGGAACAAGGGTAACACGACAAAGAACTGCAGGATATTGCCCCCTAACACTACGGCGACATACTTACCTAACGAGTCTGCGATGACCCCTGCGCTTAACTGGGCTGATAACTGGGCGGCAAAGGCTACGATACCCACAGGTAATGTCCATATCAGTCCACGTATCAGAGTGAAAAGTACTTCCTGTAAACCTTGCAGGAAATTCACTACCGCCTTCTTCTGTACTGTCTCCGACATCTGGGCAAGGGCGATACCCACGGCAGCGGCAAGCAACAAAAGGGAGAGCACATTACCCTCCAGGAATGGCTTCACCACATTATTGGGAATGACAGATAGCAGATGGTCAGTATAAGTCAGTTGTGTCTCGTTACCATCTATTGGTTGTTGACTGATTGCCTCTGCGGGCAGACTGCCTGGAGCAATGACGACATAGAGTAACAATCCTACCGCTGCTGCCACGATAGTGGTCAGGAGAGTATAGGTGATGGTATGGGCGAAGATACGTCCAGCCTCCTGTCCCTTTCCCAGTGAGGCGAGTGTCGTGGTGACGGCAAGCACGATAGTAGGTACGGCAAGCAGTTGGAACAGCCGTACATAGATGGTGGCGACGAAGTCTGCGATATCCCCCATCCACCCGATTTGTAATAAACCAAGGATGGCGCCCACTAACAGGGCGCCGATCCATACTAACATTTGCTTCATTTAGATAATTAACGGAAAAAATGGCTGTTTATTGTTATTTCTTATGAGTCTGGCGCCAAGTGTGCGCATAATCGATGACAGCACGCAGTTTCTCCCAGTCGGTATCACCAGGCACGGTGCAGTCGGCACCAAGAATGAAGTTCTGGGGAGCGTTCTCCAGCACTTTGTCTACAGCAGCCTTAGCCTGCTCTACAGTACCTGTGGCGATGACA
>FLNX01004592.1_pt1 | contig 18184 bp, 15 predicted proteins | sample 1140341 | NCBI WGS metagenome assembly FLNX01 (sample SAMEA3878208, study PRJEB12797) | bioreactor metagenome | biome: Moose rumen | place: Sweden | collected 2011-10
GGGGATGCTTTTTCGCAGCGGAACGACTGCCCGAACAAAGTGAGGGCTGGCCCACAAACAGCATTAACGGAAAGCCAAGCTGACAGACGCGCCGTTGGCCTGCCCGGCGCAAGGTCACTATAAGGCACTATTTCTCTAGTGGGTCATTTAGTGGAGTGAGAAAAAGTATTCCCACCTCCGCCAAGCTGAGCTGTAACGGATAGGATTAAGAACGTATTGACAGCTACAAAGATAAACTGCAATTTATGTGAGTGACCAAATTCTGATGATATTTACTTTCTATTTTCTGTATAAGTGCGAAAACGTGAGAAAAACCTTGAAAAAAAGCGTATAAGCAGGTATTATATATGTTAATGACAAGGACGGGAGGCAATGCAGTACATGAAAGAATTTACGAAGTGGCAAGGCTGTGGCAATGATTTTGTCCTGTTTGACTGCCGGCATGAAGAACCGGCGGACTATGCCGGACTGGCGCGGCAGGTTTGCGACCGTCACTATGGCGTAGGCGCTGACGGGATTTTAGTGGTGCTGCCCTCTGGCTGCGCTGATTTTCGTATGCGTATTTTTAACACCGATGGCAGCGAGGCGGAGATGTGCGGCAACGGTATACGCTGTTTTGCCCGTTATATCTATGATTTCGGGCTGACAGATAAGACTAGCTTCACCGTGGAAACAGGTGCGGGCGTTCTCGTACCCGAGATTATTCTCGACAATGGCAGTGTGTCCGGCATCAAAGTAGATATGGGTGAGCCGCGTCTTTTAGGTGAGGAGATTCCCGTAACCGGCTTTGACGGCAAAAAAGTCATCGGCGAGCCTCTGGAAGTCGCCGGTAAGACTTACAAAATGACGGCTGTATCCATGGGCAACCCCCATTGTGTCATTTTCGTTGATGATGCGGAAAACTTCCCGATTTACGAGCTGGGCAGGCAGTTTGAAAATCATCCTGTATTTCCGAACAAGACCAATACGGAGTTTGTGCAGGTTAAGGATAGACAGCATGTACGCATGCGTGTCTGGGAACGCGGCGCTGCCGTGACCCTTGCCTGCGGCACAGGTTCCTGTGCTACGGTGGTGGCAGGTATCTTAAATGACAGGCTGGACAGAGAAGCTGAGGTGGAGCTGGATGGCGGTCGGTTAAGCGTTAAGTGGGCGGAAAACAACCACGTCTTTATGACGGGGCCGGCAGAACTGGTGTTTTCCGGCAAACTCACAGATTGTGAGGGCAGACAATGTTAAAGAGTATGACCGGTTTTGGCATAGCTGTAGCAGAAAATGCTGACTTTAAGGTCACGGTGGAGCTGAAGGCTGTCAACCAGCGCTTTTTGGAGCTGAACTTTCACATGGGCAGGCAGCTGAGCCAATGGGAAGATGCCCTGCGGCAGAAAATAAGCAAAACAGCAGCCCGGGGGAAGGTTGACATATACATAAACTACGTTGATAAACGTGAGGGCAAGACGCTTATCCGGGTGGATAAGAATCTGGCGCTGGCCTATCAGTCGGCCTTAAATGAGCTTAGCGATACCCTGCATATTCCCCGGCCTGACGATGCAGCCGTCTATGTAAACTTTCCCGAGATTTTGCAGGTGGAGCAGAGTACGGAGCTGACGGATTTGCAGCCGGTACTTTATCAGGCCTTGGAGGAGGCTTTGGCGGCCTTTGATGCTATGCGCCGGACAGAAGGGGCTCATATAGAAGCTGATTTCGCATTGCGGCTTGATAAGCTCGCCGCAATGCGCCAGCATGTTATGGAGCTGGCGCCGTCCATCGTAAATAACCGGCGGACGCATTTGCTGGCTATGGTGGAAGAGGCTTTGGCCGGCAAGGAACTTGACGAGGCACGGATTATTCAGGAAACGGCTATTTTTGCCGACAGGGTAAATTATACGGAGGAAGTGGTGCGGCTGGAAAGCCATATCGCACAGTTCCGCAGGATAATGACCGCTGCCGAGCCGGTAGGCCGCAAGCTGGATTTCCTCATTCAGGAGCTGAACCGGGAAACGAATACCATTGGCTCCAAGGCCAACAGTACCGAAGTCGCCCAGCTGGTGGTTGACATGAAAAGTGAAATCGAAAAAATTCGCGAACAGGTGCAGAATATCGAATAGGGGAGATATAAATGGATATCAAACTCATCAATATCGGGTTTGGCAATATCGTTTCGGCCAATCGCATCGTGGCGATTGTCAGTCCTGAATCGGCGCCCATAAAGCGTATTATTCAAGAGGCCAGGGACGGTGAGCGCCTGATTGACGCCACCTATGGCCGCCGTACCAGAGCCGTTATCATCATGGACAGCGACCATGTAATCCTGTCGGCAGTACAGCCGGAAACGGTGGCACACCGGGTCGAGGATGACGATGATGCAGAAGTAAAGACTGAAAAAGAAAAGGATGACGAAGAAGAGGCATGAAAAAAGGACTATTGATAGTTGTTTCCGGCCCGTCGGGAACGGGAAAAGGCACTGTTTGCGGTGAACTTCTCACGCAGGCACAGGACCTTGCCTATTCCATTTCGGCGACTACGCGCCAGCCGCGAGCTGGTGAAGTGGACGGCAGGAACTACTACTTCATGGAAAAAGCAGAATTTGAACAGAAGATAGCCGAAGGCGGTTTTCTGGAATACGCCAACGTCTATGGCAACTACTATGGTACGCCGCTGGCTAAGATAGAAGAGCGTCTGGCAGCCGGGGAAGATATTTTGCTGGAAATAGATACGCAGGGGGCGTTAAATGTCATGCAAAAATGCCCGGACGGCCTGTTTATCTTTTTGGTGCCGCCCTCTCTGGCAGAGCTGGAACGACGCATCAGAGGGCGCGGCTCGGAAACGGCCGAATCGCTGGAACGGCGCATGGGCTCGGCAAAAAAAGAAATCGAAGATGGCCGTAAATACGGCTATGTGGTTGTAAATGACACCGTGAAAAAAGCTGTCAGCCGCATAATGGCCATTCGTATGGCAGAACATTGCCGTGTAGAGAAAAATCAGGAAATATTTGAGGAGTTGGCAAAGTAATGAAAGTAATGAGCAAACCGGAAATGAGCATGGTAAATCCCTCTACGGATAAACTGATGTCCAAAGTTGACAGCCGTTATGGTCTGGTGGTCTGTGCCTCCAAACGCGCACGCCAGCTGGTGGATGGCGAAGAACTGAAAAATATTGAAATGAAATCTACCAAGGATGTAACCAACGCTCTGGAGGAAATCGTTGAAGGCAAAATCAATTACAGGATTTCCAAGGCTGACCTGTAAGATGACAGTGCTATCAGGCAAGAAAATCCTGCTGGGGGTGACGGGGGGCATTGCCGCCTATAAGGCGGTGGAGATTGCCAGCCGCCTGCGCAAAGCCGGGGCGGAGGTTCACGTCATTATGACCAGGGCGGCAACAGAGTTTGTTACAGAGCTGACCTTCAGGGAAATCACCGGCCAGCCTGTGACCACTACCATGTGGGGTAAAGTCGCAAACTACAATGTGGAGCATATAGCGCTGGCCAGTCTGGCAGATTTAGTGCTGATTGCCCCGGCTACGGCTAATGTAATTGCCAAAGCAGCTATGGGCATGGCTGATGATATGCTCACCACCACGCTGCTGGCTGTCAAGGCGCCGGTAATTATGGCACCGGCCATGAATACCAATATGTACGAAAATCCGGTGACGCAGGAAAATATCGCTAAGCTAAAGCGCCGCGGCGTGTTGATTATCGAGCCGGCTGTGGGGCATCTGGCCTGCGGCGTAGAGGGCAGGGGACGCCTGCCCGAGCCGTCTGTTATCGTCGATTACGTCTGTGACTTTATGAATCGGGAGCAGACTTTGGCAGGCAGAAAAATAATTGTAACTGCCGGGGGCACGATTGAGCCCTTGGACCCCGTGCGCTATCTGGGCAACCACTCTACGGGCAAGATGGGCTTTGCCATTGCCGAAGCGGCTGCCGTCCGTGGTGCGCAGGTGACATTGATAGCCGGCCCTACAAACATAGCTGACCCGGCGCATAAAAATATCCGCACCCTGCGCGTGGAAAGCGCAAGGCAGATGCGCGATGCAGTTTTAGCCGAATATGCGGCTGCTGACGTGGTCATCATGTCCGCAGCCGTGGCTGATTACCGTCCGCAAGCTGTGGCGGCGGAAAAAATAAAAAAGAGCGATGATGAACTGGTACTGCATTTAGTCCGCAATCCCGACATTTTGCTGGAATTGGGTCAAAAGAAGCAGCAGCAGCAGGTATTGGTGGGCTTTGCCGCAGAAACCTGCAATGTGGAGGAATACGCGAGAAAGAAACTGGCCAAAAAGAATTTGGACTTCATCGTGGCCAATGATGTTTCCGCTAAGGATGCAGGCTTTGCGGTGGACAATAACCGGGTGCAGCTCTTTTTCCGTGACGGGCAAAGCGAAGCTTATCCCTTGATGAGCAAGCGCCAGCTGGCTGATATCATTATCGACAAAACCGCGGCGCTGCTGCCAGCCTGCCAAAAATAAAGCATGAGGAGGCGGACTATGCCTAAGGTTACCCGTGAAGATATACCAAATTGGTTTCAACGCAAAACAGGCTTCAATGTGGATGTGGAGGAACTGAAAAAAGCCGCTGAACTCGACCGCATAGCCTGCGCCGATGAACCGATGAAACTGATGCGCGAGCTGTGGGGCATCACTCCACGAGACTGTGAAAAGCTATTGGGAGCGCCCAGCCGTACCGTGGAAATGTGGTTTCACAAGGAAGCCTCCAGACCGCCCTCATGGGTAGTACGCCTCATCGTGGAAAAATGCGCCGAACTCCATGACCGCCGGGTAGAGCGCGAAAAGAGAAGCAACCGCATAAAAAAGGAGCTGTGAATTTCACAATTTCACAGCTCCTTGTGTTTGTTAAGAGGGGTTAAAACTTATCGCGGACGTTCTTGTCGCCGATAAAGCGGATGAACATATCCGGGGCGATGATTTCGTCATCCAGCTGCACTAAGGCTTTGTGCATGTGGATGGAGACGAAACGGCCATCATGTTCATTTTGGATTTCGTCAGCGTATTCTTCCTCATAGTGTTCCTTGAAGGTCTCAGCGGTACTCTTGCTGGAAGAAACATTGAGGATACTGGAGAACACATTTTCCTGGCCCTTGCCATATTCAAGTTTAAGGATGACATAGATGGTCATGTTTTTAATCATTTGTAAATCACACTCCCGTATAATCCCATTTACTTACGGCAAAAAAGAAATCCCCTGATTTTTATTGCTTTATTTCGACAATGGAGCTGAATATCCTTTTTATTTTAGGAAATTTCTCTATGCGGTGTAACTAGACCGCGTATTTGCATAGTTACACGCAGACAGCTTTTAGAATCGGGGGATATGTGCTATAATCTAGTACGTTGATATTAAAAAAACATCAAGGGGTGAATTTATTTGGGAATTTTTCGTACAAAGAGCATCGCTGAGTATCAGGACGATGCCTCACGTTCACATCTCAAGCGGGCTTTGGGCGCGTTTGATGTGACGCTGCTGGGAATTGGCGTTATCGTTGGTACAGGAATTTTTGTGCTGACCGGTGTGGCGGCTGCTAAATACGCCGGCCCGGCTTTGATGCTGTCATTTTTGCTGGCCAGTATCACCTGCGGCTTTGTCAGCATGGCTTATGCCGAACTGGCGTCCATGATTCCGGTGGCTGGCAGTGCCTATGCTTATGCCTATACATCAGTGGGCGAATTCTGGGCATGGCTGGTGGGCTGGAATCTGGTGCTGGAGTATTCTGTCGGTGCCAGCGCTGTAGCCGGGGGCTGGTCGGCTTATGTGGTCGGCCTGCTGAAATCTGCCGGTATTTACCTGCCGGTGGAATGGACCATGGTACCTGCTGACGGTGGCGTGGTCAACCTGCCGGCTGTCTGCATTACCCTGTTTTTAACCTTTTTGCTGGTGCGCGGCGTCAAGGAAAGCGTTACGGTCAATAAGGCTCTTGTAGTTGTAAAGCTACTGGCTATTTTCATCTTTTTGCTGCTGGCAGGCCCATCGGTAAATCCTGCCAACTGGGAGCCTTTTATGCCCTTCGGCTTTGCCGGGGTGTCAGCAGGTGCGGCGGTCATCTTCTTTGCTTACCTGGGCGTGGATTCCATCGCAACAGCTGCTGAGGAAACCAAGAACCCTGCACATGATATGCCTACGGGTATCATTGGCTCACTGCTTATCTGCACCCTGCTGTACATCGCGGTGACGGCCGTGATGACCGGGAATGTCCCTTATACGCAGCTGGATAATGCAGAGCCTGTGGCCTTTGTCCTGCGTGAGCTTGGCTATCGCTTTGGTTCTGCCATGGTGGGGACAGGTGCTATTGCCGGCCTGACAACTGTGTTGCTGGTCATGATGTATGCCCAGACCCGTGCTTTTTTTGCCATGAGCCGTGACGGACTGATACCGCAGTCCGTCTGCAAGATTCACAGCAAATATGCCACGCCGCACCGCATTACGCTGGTAGTTGGTTTTGCCGTGGCGCTGGTCAGCGGTTTTACGCCCATCAATGTAGTGGCGGAAATGTGCAGCGTAGGCACCCTGTTTGCCTTTATCGTGTCTTCGGTAGGCGTTATGGTCATGCGTCGTAAGTATCCAGACGCCAAGCGTCCTTTCCGCTGCCCGGCAATTTATGTTATGGGCGTGCTGTCGATTCTGAGTTGTGCTTATATCATGTATAATCTTTCCAGTATGACCTGGGAGCGCTTCTGGATTTGGAGCATTGCAGGTATCCTGATTTATTTCCTGTATGGCGCAAGGCACAGCCGGGAGCGGCAGCAGTAAAAAACTGCAAAAAAAGCTTGCATTGTGTCTGAACATGCGCTATACTATTATTCGTTGTCGGGATGTGGCACAGTTTGGTAGCGCGCTTCGTTCGGGACGAAGAGGCCGCAGGTTCGAATCCTGTCATCCCGACCATTATATGGATATACAAATCCCTCACCGGATTTTCGGTGGGGGATTTTTCTTTTTGCAACAGTCAGCCGTGTTTACAATTGTTTTTTTGCGGTGTATAATTATATTTGTTTGTTAGTGTATTTTAAATAAGAGGGGAGCAAAACACAACATGAGCAAAAAGATGAAAACCATGGACGGCAATCAGGCCGCCGCATATATCTCTTATGCTTTTACTGACGTGGCAGCTATTTATCCCATCACGCCGTCGTCCCCGATGGCAGAACATGTCGATGAGGATGCTGCCAAAGGCATGACCAATCTTTTTGGTCAGAAAGTCCGCGTTATTGAATTGCAGTCAGAAGCTGGTGCTGCCGGTGCTGTACACGGTTCGCTGCAGGCTGGCGCGCTGACCACCACATATACCGCTTCTCAGGGATTCCTGCTGATGATTCCGAATCTTTACAAGGTAGCCGGTGAGTTATTGCCGGGCGTGTTCCATGTATCCGCCCGCGCCCTTGCCGCTAACTCCCTCAATATCTTCGGCGACCATCAGGATGTCATGGCAGCCCGTCAGACAGGCTGCGCTATGCTCTGTGAAGCCAGCGTGCAGGAAGTTATGGATTTGGCCGCTGTAGCACATCTCGTAGCCATCAAGGGCCGCGTACCCTTCATCAACTTCTTTGATGGTTTCCGTACTTCGCACGAAATTCAGAAGATTGAAGTTGTCGATTATGACGATTTGGGCAAGATTCTCGACTGGGAAGCTGTAAAAGAATTCCGCCGCCGTGCGCTGAATCCTGACCATCCGGTTATCCGCGGCACTGCCCAGAATCCTGATGTTTACTTCCAGGAACGCGAAGCATCCAATAAGTTCTATGAAGCTCTGCCGGACCTTGTGGAAGAAGCTATGGCTGACATGGCCAAAATCACGGGCCGTGAACATCACCTGTTCGACTACTATGGTGCCAAAGATGCAGACCGCATCATCATCGCCATGGGTTCTGTCTGCCAGGCCGTACAGGAAACGGTTGATTACCTCAATAAACAGGGCGAAAAAGTCGGCCTGATGAGTGTACATCTCTATCGTCCGTTCTCCATCAAGCATTTCTTCCAGTTTATGCCGAAAACCGTTAAGAAAGTTGCGGTTCTCGACCATACGAAGGAACCGGGCTCCCTGGGCGAACCGCTGTACCTCGATGTTAAGAGTGCTTTCTATGATTCCGAGCTCAGCCCGATTATCGTGGGCGGCCGCTTCGGTCTGGGCGGCAAGGACACGACGCCGGATCAGATTTTCGCCGTCTTTGAAGAACTCAAGAAAGACGCGCCGCTGGATGGCTTCACCATCGGTATTGATGATGATGTAACGCATACGAGCCTTACGCCGGTCATGAGCGATGTGAACCTCACGCCGGAAGGTACGACGGCCTGCAAGTTCTGGGGCCTCGGCTCTGACGGTACGGTTGGTGCCAACAAGAGCGCCATCAAGATTATCGGCGACAAGACGGACATGTATGCGCAGGCTTACTTTGCCTATGACTCCAAGAAGTCCGGCGGTATCACGATGAGCCACCTGCGTTTCGGCAAGCAGCCTATCACGAGCCCGTATCTCATAAACAACGCAGACTTCATTTCCTGCTCCCAGCAGTCCTATGTCTATAAATATGACCTGCTGGCAGGGCTCAAGAAAGGCGGTAAGTTCCTGCTCAATACTGTCTGGTCGGATGCTGACCTTGACAAGCATCTGCCGGCTGCCATGAAGCGCTATATCGCTAAGAACGAAATCGAATTCTACACGGTAAACGCTGTGGATATCGCCAAGGAACTGGGCCTCGGCGGACGCTTCAACATGGTTATGCAGTCTGCTTTCTTCAAGATTGCCGCCATCATTCCACTCGAAACAGCTGTCGGCTACCTCAAAGACGCTGTAGTTAAGTCCTACGGCAAGAAGGGCGAAAAAGTTGTCAACATGAACAACGGCGCCATCGACAAGGGCATTGAAGCCCTGCACAAGGTCAATGTTCCTGCTTCCTGGGCTGATACGGCAGACGAAGCTGTAGAAAAGAAAGACGTTCCGGCGTTCGTTACGGAAATTCAGGAGGTCATGAACCGTCAGGAAGGCGATAAGCTGCCGGTATCCAAGTTTGCAGATGACATGGTGGATGGTACGTTCCCCGTAGGCGGCGCAGCTTACGAAAAACGCGGTACGGCCATCAATGTACCGGTCTGGAATACGGATAAGTGCATTGGCTGTAACCAGTGCTCCTATGTCTGCCCGCACGCAGCAATCCGCCCGATACTGACGACGGAAGAAGAACTCAAAAACGCTCCTGAAGGTTTCCCCTCCAAGCAGACGAAGGCCATCAAGGATTATAACTTCACGGTAGCCGTATCCACGATGGACTGCCTGGGCTGCGGCAACTGCGCACAGGTCTGCCCGGTGAAGGCTCTCGATATGAAACCGCTGGATGATGAACTCAAGGCACAGCAGAAGTTCTTTGATTATGGTGTAGATGCCAAGAAGGTTGCACCGAAGCAGAACCCGATGAAGAAGACCACGGTGCTTGGTTCGCAGTTTGAACAGCCGCTGTTGGAATTCTCCGGCGCCTGCGCTGGCTGCGGCGAAACGCCGTATGCCAAACTCTTAACCCAGCTCTTCGGTGACCGCATGATGGTGGCCAATGCTACGGGCTGCTCCTCCATCTGGGGCGGCAGTGCTCCGGCTATGCCGTACACGAAGAACCACAAGGGCCATGGCCCGGCTTGGGCAAACTCCCTGTTCGAGGATAATGCTGAATTCGGTCTGGGCATGTTCCTGGGCACAAAATCTGTCCGTGACGCTCTGTCTGCTGATGCCAAGGCCGCTGTCGAAGCCGGCAAGGGCAGTGCTGAGTTGCAGGCTGCACTTAATGAGTGGCTTGACAATATGGACGAGGGCGAAGGCTCCCGTGAACGAGCTGACAAGCTGACGGCCCTGCTCGAGGCAGAAAAAGGCAGCGATGAGCTCTTAAATAAACTCTATGACAATAAAGATTATTTCGTGAAGCGCTCCCAGTGGATTCTGGGTGGCGATGGCTGGGCTTATGATATCGGCTATGGCGGTCTCGACCATGTACTGGCTTCCGGCGAAGATGTAAATGTACTGGTATTTGATACCGAAGTTTACTCCAACACCGGCGGTCAGGCTTCCAAGGCTACTCCGGCTGCGGCTATCGCCCAGTTTGCGGCTGCCGGCAAGAAGACGAAGAAGAAGGACCTTGGCATGATGGCCAAGTCCTACGGCTATGTCTATGTCGCACAGGTGGCTATGGGCGCTGACCATAACCAGCTCATGAAGGCCATCACGGAAGCAGAGGCTTATCATGGCCCGTCCCTGATTATCGCCTATGCACCGTGCATCAACCACGGTATCCGCAAGGGCATGGGCAACAGCCAGCTTGAAGCAAAACTGGCTGTGGAATGCGGTTACTGGGTCAACTACCGTTACAACCCGCAGCTCGTAGGTACGGACAAGAACCCGTTCAGCCTCGATTCCAAGGAACCGGACTTCGACAAGTTCCAGGAATTCCTCATGGGTGAAAACCGCTACATCAATCTCCAGCGCTCCTTCCCGGAAGCTGCTGAAGCTCTGTTTGAAAAGACCCGGAATGATGCTCAGGGCCGTTATGAAGGCTACAAGGCACTTGCTGGCAAATAAAATAAGGCTGTAAAACGACAGATGACCGGTCAGATTATTGACCGGTCATTTGTCATACATGCGAAAAGCGCTAATATATCTTGCTATAAATAATCGTCACAAAGATAAGAATACACAAAATAATTGCAGGAAATAGATAATTGTTGTGGAATTATGATAGGTAAAGCATGAATGCTGGCAGGAAATATATGACAGGAGGTTGTATTATGCGCAAACCGGATGGGAGTATAAAAACACTCTTTATCGCCTGTATCATCATTATTACGGGCGTACTTCTGACGATTCAGACTTTTATCAACGTTTCCCAATTTCAGCAGAGCATGGAAAATCAAGTAAAAAATACGTTAGAGCAGCAAGGTACCTCAATTGCCAATAAGCTTGACCAGCGGCTCTTGCAGATTGAGCAGAAGGGTGAGGGGCTGGCAAGAGCAACATCCAATTTGGTAAGTTATGACACCAATGTAATGTTTGCCAACACCAGAGGCTATATCGAATCAGACAAGCTGGTTCTGGGCGGTGGTTACTGGTTTGCTCCCAATGCTTTTCAGGAAGGCATGGAAATATAAGGTCCTTATATGATTCGCCGTTCCAGTGGCAATATTGAGCTGACCATGGAGTACAGCAATGCCGCTTACAATTATTTTGCCCTGCCCTGGTACAAGGAAGGCATGGCCTCGCCGGGAAAAGTCATTTGGTTTGGCCCGTATCGCGATGAAACATCAGGCCTGAATATGATGACCAGCAGCTGCGGCTTTACGAAAAATGGCACGGCTGCCGGTGTCATCACGATGACAGTTGGCATTGACGAACTGGAAAATTATGTCAAGAACATAAAAGTCGGTGAAAATGGGTACGCTTTCCTTATCAGCAAGGAAGGTTTCTATCTTGGCCATAAAGATGATGGCAAAAATATGAAGGCCAAGATGACTGAGGAAGCTAATCCTGAGCTGGTGAAACTGGCACAAGGAGCAATTGCGGCCAAAGACCTTGATATAACGGAAACAGCAGCCTTTGGCGAAGACAGCTACGCCATGGTGGTACCTCTGACCATTGACAATTTAAAACTCGTTTTGGTAGCGCCGAAATCGGACTATACCGGCCCCATTACCAAAGCCAAATACACGAGTATTGTCATGGCGTTTATCGTCATGCTGGTACTTTGCGTTGTGCTGATTGGCATCTTCAACCGCCGGGTAGGCAAACCTATTACGCATTTGATGGATGAAGCTGGCAAGATTGCCGATGGCAACCTTACAGGAAGCGTAAATGTTGCGGCTAATGACGAAATGGGAGCTTTAGGCGGCTCGCTCAACAATATGATTCAAAATCTGCGCAAGGTCATAGGCCATGTCAATGACATGTCAGAACAGGTAGCAGCAGCCAGCGAAGAGCTGACTGCCAGTGCTGAACAATCAGCTCAGGCCTCCCACATGGTAGCTGACAGTGTGGTAAAAATAGCCGAAGGCGCCAGCGAACAGGCCGTTGAAGCCGGTAATATTCAGGCAACCGCCGAAGATGTTACGTCCCATGCAAAAGGTCTGGTATCCGATACCAAGGCTGTGCTGCAAAATGCCGTAACCGCCAAGGATAAAATCAGTGATGGCCGTCAATCCATTCAGGAAGCAGTACGGCAGATGAACAATATCACAGACAGTACCGAAAGCATTCAGAAGTCCATTGAGAAACTAGACAAGAGTTCGCAGCAGATAGCCGATATCGTACAGATGATTACAGGCATTGCCGAACAGACAAACCTGCTGGCGCTGAATGCAGCTATTGAAGCAGCCAGAGCCGGAGAAGCAGGTCGGGGCTTTGCCGTAGTTGCTGACGAGGTACGCAAACTGGCTGAAAGTTCCAACCAGTCCTCCCAACAGATTGCCCAGCTGGTACAGGCCAATGTTCAGGATATGAAGCTGGCAGTAGAAGCCAGCACCAGCGGTGCGCAAAGCGTACAGGCAGGTATCAGCACGGTTCAGTCGGCTGATGAAGTCTTTAAGGAAATCGTAGCGGTTATCGACCAGCTTACGGAGCAGATAAAGACCATTGCCGAGGGGATTGATACCATGGCACAGGAAAATGATACCATGCTGCAGGCAAGTGTCAACATTGCGGCCACCAGCGGCAAAAACTCTGACGAAGCGCAGTCAGTATCCGCTGCCAGCCAGCAGCAAAGCGCTTCCATGCATGAGATTTCCGACGCTGCCAACAGTCTTGCCAAACTGGCCAGCGAACTGCAGACCGAAATGCAGCGTTTCCGGCTGTAAAATGTAATTTAATAAATATTTGTCAGGAGGAGCTGCCACGGCGGCTCCTCTTTTTCTAGTATGCGCAGGCAGATTATGATTTGTCACAAACGTGAATTTTGAGTAAAATAGAAGTGGGATTATAAAAAATAGGGGAAGAAAAGGGGCGTTTTTGGTGATAGACGAACATGAATGGAAATATGTTTTACAGGCAGCAAGTGAGGGCACATTTTCCGCAGCCGCCAAAAGACTGTTTGTATCCCAGCCATCACTTTCACAGTCGATAAAGAAAATCGAAGGGGAAATCGGCATGCCGCTTTTTGACCGCAGCCAGACACCTTTGCAACTGACGGCGGCCGGGGAGATATACGTGCGCAAGGCCAGGGAGCTGCAGCGTATTTACCACGAGCTGGTGCAGGAAACAGCCGACCTTACGGGCATGAAATCGGGGACGCTGATTATCGGCAGTTCCCGTACCCGTTCCACCTGTTATCTGACCCAGCCCATCATCGAATTTCACCGCCGTTATCCCGGGATTCGGCTGATGGTGAAGGAAAACAGCGTTCATGAACTAAAAGCCGCGGTAGCTGCCGGAGAGGTTGACTTCGCCCTCATATACGAGCCTTTGGAAAGCAGTTTTGAACGGATACCACTGCTTGCAGAGAAGACCTTATTGGCACTGCCGGCAACCCATCCCTTTGCTCAGGGCTATAATCATGCGCCGGGGGAACCGTATCCGTCCATGTCTTTTGCCCGAATGCACGGCCAGCCGTTTATCTGTCTGCAGGAAAGCCGCCGTATGTCACGGATTTTCAGTGACCTGTGTGTGGAGACCCAGTGCAGCCCGGATGTGGTCTTTGAGGCCAACAGCATTGTAGATGCCGCCGAACTATGTGCAGCAGGTATGGGCGCCACACTGGTAACAGATATGGTGGTACATAACGGCCGCTGGTCAGAACAGCCCTGCTTCTTCAATTTAGTGGAGCCTGTCGATGAACGCCAGCTTGTGGCGGCCTATGCTAAGAACAAACATTTATCTCAGGCGGCACAAAAATTTATTGACATATTGCAGGGGAATTGAATATTGGTTTTTCCAATAGCAGCTATAAGGACTATGTATTTTCCTTATAGCTGCTATTTATATATAATTAAACATAGTTAATGATTCCATGGGAATTATGGGAAAGCCTAAGTGTATTTTAGGAGGGAAAGCAATATGTCAATGGAAATTTCACGCCGCACATTTATTAAGGGAGCGGCGGCTGCCGGTGTGGTGCTGGCGGCAGGCACATACTTTGCCTGGGACGGCAAGAACATTCCCGAAAAGGTCAAAACCGGCGACGTAACCTATGACGTACTGGTTATCGGCAGCGGCGGTGCCGGTATGCGCGCTGCGCTGGCTGCCGCCGAGCGTAAGGATTTAAAAGTGGCAGTCATGACCAAGCTGGTGCCGACCCGTTCAGCCTCGACCATGGCACAGGGCGGCATGAACGGTGTTACGGGGGTGAGCGACCCGACAGACACCGTAGAATCCCATGTCTTTGATACCATCAAAGGCGGCGACTATCTCTGCGACCAGGACGCCGTGGAATATTTCGCGGAACGCGCCGGACAAAACATCTATGAAATGGATTATATGGGCTATCCCTATAACCGTCAGAAGGATGGTGCCTTCCATCAGCGCAAGATGGGCGGTCATTCCCATCCTAGAGCCTCCTATTTTGAAGACCGCGCCGGTCATGCCATGGTACATACCCTTTTCGAGCAGTGTCTCAATAACAACATCGACTTTATTTCCGAATGCCAGATGCTGGAAATCAGCATGGACGGAGACAAGCTTAACGGCGTAATCGCCATGGATATGCGCAGCGGCAATCTGATAGGTGTTCCGGCAAAATCCGTCATCATCGCTACCGGCGGTTATGGCCGCGTGTACTGGGTGCGCACGTCCAATCCCTACAGTTCCACAGGTGACGGCATTGTGGCCGGCATGAACGTAGGTATTCCCTTTAAAGACCCGGAAATGGTGCAGTTCCATCCCACGGGACTGTCGGCCAACGGCGTACTGCTTTCTGAATCCAGCCGCGCAGAAGGGGCGCTGCTCATCAACAAAGACGGCGAACGCTTTATGAGTAAATACGCGCCGGAGCGGATGGAACTGGCGACCCGTGATATCGTTGCCAGGGCCATTGCCACGGAAATTGAGCAGGGACGCGGCGTAGGCGAGGGCATCCATGCAGGTGTCTATATGGACTTCACCAAGATTCCGGCTGAGCGCATCCATGAGCGTCTCGGTCAGGTATATGATTTGTCCCGGCGTTTTGCCGGTGTGGATATCACCAAAGAACCCGTGCCCATTGCGCCCACCTGTCATTACTCCATGGGCGGTTTGGAGATGGCTGACTTCCATACGGGCGAGAGCCGCGTGAAGGGCGTCTATGTTGCCGGCGAATGCAGCTGCGTATCGGTACACGGCGCTAATCGTCTGGGCGCCAACTCCTTGTCGGAAGTGCTGGTCTTTGGACATACCGCAGGTGACGGCGCTGCCGAATTTGCCAAGGCCAATGCCTATGTCGGCAGTCAGGACAGCCTCGCCAGGGACTGTGCCAAATGGAAAGACACCTTTGACAAAGCCACCAGCCGCGGCAGGGAAGGCAACAAGAGCGTGCCGGAAATCCGCGATGCCATGATTAACACCATGTGGTACAAGGTCGGCGTATTCCGCGATGAAGCACAGCTTACGCAGGCCAGTGCCGAACTTGATGCGCTGGATAAAGAATACGAGCATTGCTATGTCGGCGACAATTCCCATGTGTATAACACCGCTTTCGAGCAGTATGTAGAGCTGGGCAACCTCCTGCAGATTTCCCATGCTATCGTACAGGGGGCGCTTGCCCGTAAGGAAAGCCGTGGCGGTCATTCGCGCCGTGACTTCCCGAAACGTGATGACGTAAACTTTTTAAAGCACACCTTGATTTTCAAGGATAAGGAAACGGGCAAATACCGTTCCGAGTATAAAGATGTCGTTATCACGAAATACCAGCCGAAAGAAAGGAAGTATTGATTATGGATGTGAAACTTAGAATCCATCGCTTCGTAGAAGGCAGAAAATGGGAGCAAAACTACACCGTAACCCTGAAAACAGGTATGACAGTGCTGGAAGCCCTGATTGAAATCAAGGAAAAACAGGACCCGACGCTTTCCTTTACCTGTTCCTGCCGCTCCAGCATCTGCGGCGCCTGTGCTGTCCGTGTCAACGGCAATGCCGAGCTGGCCTGTGAAATGCTGGTGGAAAACCTCGTGAAGCGCTATGACACCACAGAGCTTACCATTGAACCGCTGGGCAACTTCAAGGTTATCCGTGATTTGATTGTGGACTGGGACCCCAAATACGCCCGTATCAAAAAAATCAAACCGGTTGTCCATCCCAAGGATGAATTTTCCAAGGAAACAGGCTGCAAGCAGTCCCCGGCTGACTTCAATAAATACAAAAAATACGCCGGCTGCATTCTCTGCGGTTCCTGTGTTTCCGAGTGCAACAAGAATTCCCTGAATCAGTTGGATTTCCTTGACCCCTTTGTATTTGTCAAGGCAGAAAAACTCGTGGCTGATTCCCGTGATAAGAGCCCCGAAGAGCATCTGAAAGCCGTGGTAGATGCCGGACTTTGGCGCTGCTTCAACTGTCAGGAGTGTACGGCAAAATGTCCCAAAGGGTTAGACCCGGCAGGCGCTATCGAAAAACTCAAAGAGGCAACCTTTAAGAAGGGGCTTGATGATAACGTCGGTGCCCGTCATGCCAAGGCCATTTATGACGATATCAGCGAATCAGGTACTCTTGATGAAGCCAAGCTCAATATCAAATCCGAGGGCTTCCTGATGGCAGGTCTCCGCGCCCCCATGGCACTGCGCCTGATGCGTGTCGGCAAGATGAATCCGCTGGATACACATAAAGTAAATCCCGAAATTGAAACTATCCGTAAAATTGTCAAGAATGCTGAAGCGGCAGCGAAGGAGGCTGAATAATTATGAAATACGCATTATTTCCAGGCTGCGTGCTGGAAGGGGCAGCTGCTGAAGCCTATACTTCGCTGAAAAAAGTCTGTGAAAAGCTGGATATCGAAATCGAGGAAATTCCCAACTGGACCTGCTGTGGCGCTTCCCATGCCCAGGGTGTCAACGACCTTGCCGCCCTCGTGGTCAACGCCCGTAACATTTCCATTGCCGAGAATATGGGGCTTGATATCATGACGGTCTGCAACACCTGCACCCTGCAGCTGCGCACCGCCAAAATGCGTTTGGATAAGGATGCCAAGCTCAAAGAAAAGGTCAACAGCATCCTCAAAGAATCAGGCCATCCTTATGAATACAAAGGCACCAGCAAGATAACGCATTTCCTCTGGATTCTGGACGAACATCCTGAATTATTGACAGGTAAAGTCACCAATCCCCTCAGCGGCGTAAAAATTGCGGCCTACTACGGCTGTCATATCCTGCGTCCGCAGGAGGTCATGAACCACGGCGATGGCAAACATCCAGAATATCTGGAGCGTTTAATCCGCGCTTTGGGAGCTGAACCTGTCTGGTTTGATGCCAGCCGCAAATGCTGCGGCTTCCATGCCCAGCTGGCCGCCGAACATGACGTATTGACCGTGACAGGTCAAATAGTAGACAGCGCTGACAGAGCCGGAGCAATGGCAATTGCTACCCCGTGCCCCCTCTGCCAGATGCAGCTGGATATGTATGAACCCGAAGGCCGTGAAGCCGTCCATTCCCAGGCACAGGTTCCCATCCTGCACCTGCAGCAGCTGGTAGGCCTGGCCCTCGGCCTGACCAAGGAAGAGGTAGGCTTCAACCGTCACGTATCCGCTCAGGAAAAATTGAAGATTGGCTAAGATAAAATATCGCAACTAAAGACCGCAAAAATAAAACGCCATTGGCTGTCATGCCAGTGGCGTTTTTTGCGTGTCTAAAACAGGCGTATTGTTCATGTAAATGTGCAAGAGTGTCAAAAAGTATACTTTTTGACACCGTGAATATCACAAAACTCATTATAGCAAAGAGCGCAGGTTATGTCTAATTTTTTTGCGATTTTCTTCTCGGAAAAGACTTTTTGAGACTCAGAGGAGAAAATTGATTGTTTGCAATGCAATTTTTAGGAGTGTCAAAAAGTATACTTTTTGACAAAAGTTACAATGCAAAACGAAGGAGAAATAGTATGTTTCAAGTGCGCCAAACAGAAGAAATGATAAACAAAACCTTCCGCATGCCCTCCAGCCTGCTGGACGAGCTAACCAAAATAGCGGAGCAGGAGAAGATATCCGTCAACAATCTGGTGCGGCAGTGCTGTGAGTATGCACTGAGTAATATGAA
>FLNX01004593.1_pt1 | contig 18155 bp, 16 predicted proteins | sample 1140341 | NCBI WGS metagenome assembly FLNX01 (sample SAMEA3878208, study PRJEB12797) | bioreactor metagenome | biome: Moose rumen | place: Sweden | collected 2011-10
CCGCCGGTGTACCAGTTGTTTCGCCAGAAGCACAGCTGGGTAGCTGCGTCCGGAAGGGATAAACGCTGAAAGCATCTAAGCGTGAAGCCTGTCCCGAGATGAAGTATCTCATAGCATAAGCTAGTAAGAATCCTTGAAGAAGACAAGGTAGATAGGTTGGGAGTGGAAGTGCCGTAAGGCATGCAGCGGACCAATACTAATAATTCGAGGGCTTAACTTAAGCAGAGAGCCAAAGAAGAAGGAGCGAAGCGACGCGCTGATTTGAGCGAATCGCTTATGCAAAATTCACGAAGTGAATTTTACGTTCCTATAATACTTAACAACAGGCTCAACACAGTCCTAAAAAGTTCAATACATTTTAATGAAGCTATTTTGCTTCGCAAAATGGCAAAGCGACTCAGAGCGGCTAAAGCCGCGCTTCGCCGCTTTTCTTCTGTATAGTTTTGAATGTGCATTTAAAGGCTCACTGACGAAAGGTTGGTGGGTCTTTTTATTTTGCATAGTATAGGCTAAAATGCTATAATAACCAAGTATTGTTTTTATAGTTAGCGGCGGTGCCGTATTCGGGAGGTGTCGTTTTGACACAGTTTGACAGACGCAATATTACCATGATGATGGATTTCTACGAAATGACCATGGCTAATGGTTATTTTCAGGACCATGATAAGGATGTGCAGGTTGCCTTTGACGTTTTTTACCGTGCTAATCCTGACAAGGGCGGTTTTGCTATTTTTGCCGGGCTAGAGCAGGTAATTGAATATGTAGAGAATATGGAGTTTTCTGAGGAGGATGTGGAGTATTTCCGTCAGCAGCACATGTTCTCGGAGGAGTTCCTTAACTATCTGGCTGATTTCCATTTTTCCGGGGATATCTACGCTATGCCTGAGGGGACGATTATGTATCCCAATGAGCCATGTATCACGGTGGTAGCGCCGCTTATTGACGCGCAGCTGGTGGAGACAGCTATTTTGGCGCAGGTGAATCATCAGTCGCTGATTGCCACTAAAGCCCGCCGTATTGTAAAGGCCGCTAATGGCCGGGCTGTATCGGACTTTGGTGCCCGTCGTGCCCATAATATGGACGCAGCAACTTATGGTGCCCGCGCTGCTTATATCGGCGGTGTCGTCGGGACGGCCACGGTTTCTGCCGGTCAGATGTTTGATATTCCCATCTCCGGGACGATGGCTCATAGCTGGGTCATGTTCTATGGTGATGAGTATACTGCCTTCCGCAAGTATGCAGAAACTTATCCCGATGCAACGGTTCTCTTAGTGGATACCTATGATGTTATTCATTCGGGGATTCCCAATGCCATCAAAGTTGCTCATGAGGTTTTAGAGCCTATGGGCAAACGCCTGAAGGGGATTCGTATCGATTCCGGTGACCTGGCTTATCTTTCCAAGCGTGTACGTAAAATGCTTGATGCTGCGGGTCTGGAGGACTGCAAGATTGTGGTGTCCAACAGCCTTGATGAATTTACGGTAGCGTCCCTGCTCAGTCAGGGCGCCTGCATTGACAGTTTTGGTATCGGGGAACGTCTGATTACGGCAAAATCCGAGCCTGTATTTGGAGCTGTCTATAAATTGGCGGCTGTGGGCGAGCATGGAGATTTTGTACCGCGGATTAAGGTTTCGGAGAATGTGGAGAAAATTACTAATCCCGGTTTGAAGGATTTATATCGTGTTTATGATGCTGATGGCAATGCCGTGGCCGATATGCTGGCTGTTTGCGGTGAACCTGTGGATGTGAGCAAGCCCTTCCGTTACGTTGACCCGCAAAAACCATGGAAGAACCGCACTTTTGAAAACTGCAGCCTGCGTAATCTGCGGAAACTCTATGTGCGTCAGGGAAAGTCTGTGGAGAAGCTGCCCAGCCTTGATGAAATCCGCGATTATGTGAAATCGCAGCTGGAAAATGAGATTTGGGAAGAGGAGCAGCGCTTTGAGAATCCTCATCGCCATTATCTTGATATGACGCCCGACTATTACGAGCTGAAGATGGAATTGTTGTCCAAGACCCGAGAGGAACATGCCTGATGATTACGGGAAAGACTGTCAATTTGGGAGTTATCGGCTGGCCGATAGCCCATTCCTTGTCACCGGTTATGCAGAATGCGGCTATAGTTGCAGCCGGCATAGATTATAATTACACAGCTCTGCCGGTGGCACCGGAAAAGCTGGGCGCTGCAGTCAATGGCCTGCGCGCGCTCAATTACCGGGGCTTTAACGTGACTATTCCTCATAAGGGGACGGTCATGCCGCTGTTGGATGAGATAGACAAGGCTGCTCAGGTCATTGGCGCCGTCAATACGGTGGTAAATGAAAATGGCCGGTTGGTCGGTTATAACACGGACTGTCTTGGCTTTATGGGAGCCCTGCTCAGCCGCGGTATTGCCATACAGGATAAGATTGCTGTGCTTTTGGGTGCAGGTGGCGCTGCCAGGGCTGTTATCTGGGGGCTGCTGCAGGCTGGAGTCAGGGAAGTTGTCCTTGGCGTGCGCAATCCGAAAAAGGCTCAGGCGCTGGTTGCTGATTTTACGCCCTATGGAACGGTGACTGTTTGCCATTGGGAGCAGGCTGACTTTGCGGTCAAGCTGGGGGAGTGTGCCATGCTGGTCAATACGACACCGTTGGGGATGACGCCGAATGTTGATGCGTGTCCCTCGGTCGACTGGTCAAAAGTCAATCAAGCGGCCTTTGTCTATGACATCATCTACACACCGGCGGAGACACGTTTCCTGCGGGAAGCGCGCAGTCATGGACATGAGGCTGTTAATGGCGAGGAAATGCTGGCCGGGCAGGGGGCTGAGGCTCTGCGGCTTTGGACGGGCATAGAGCCGGATATCTCAAAAATGCAGGAGGCTTTGCGTGCTGCATTAGCCAGATGAGGATAAATAAAGATATATGGAAGTTACTTGTCAATGGCGGAAATGCGTTTTGTGTTTCCGCTATTTTTGTGGTATGATATAAAGTTGTTGGCGGTCTATCTTTACCGCCGGTCAGCTAAAGTTTAGGAGGTTTTTGTTTGGCTGCAGCAATTACATACGAATTAGTAAAAAAAGATGAAGCCACCGGTGCGAGAGCCGGTATAATCCATACACCTCATGGCAGTTTTCCTACCCCAATTTTTATGCCGGTGGGAACACAGGCCTCGGTGAAAGGTGTATCGCCGGATGAATTGAAGGATTTGGGAGCAGGGATTATCCTTTCCAATACCTATCATCTCTTTCTGCGTCCGGGGATGGAGCTGGTCAAAGAGGCCGGCGGCCTGCATAAGTTTATGCACTGGGATGGCGCTATCCTTACGGACAGCGGCGGTTTTCAGGTATTCTCGTTAGGTGACTTGCGTAAAATCACTGAGGAGGGGGTAACATTCCGTTCTCATATTGACGGTTCCAAAAAGTTCCTGTCACCGGAGGTTTCCATGCAGGTGCAGATGTGTCTGGGCTCTGACATTGTCATGGCCTTTGACGAATGTGTGCCATATCCCGCCGACCATGATTATGCCAAGCAGTCAACGGAGCGCACCTTGCGCTGGGCCAAGCGCTGTCAGGAGGTCATGACGGCACCGAATCAGGGGCTTTTCGGGATTGTTCAGGGCGGCATGTACAAGGATTTACGCCGCTGGCATGCGGAAAAGATGGTGGAAATGGATTTTCCGGGGTATGCTGTCGGCGGATTGTCCGTAGGTGAACCGCCGGAGCTCATGTATGAAATGCTCGAATACAGCACTTCACTTTTGCCGGAGAATAAACCCCGTTACCTGATGGGGGTAGGTACGCCGGATCATTTGGTGGAAGGCGTCATGCGCGGTATTGATATGTTTGACTGCGTATATCCCACCCGTGTAGCCCGTAACGGTATGGCCATGACTTGGACAGGCAGGCTGGTGATGAAGAATGCCAACCTGACTCATGACCATAATGTGATTGAAGATGGCTGCGGCTGCTACGCCTGCCGCAATGGCTACACCAGAGCATACATCAGGCATCTTGTCCGGGCTGGCGAGATTTTTGGCTTGCGTCTGCTTTCCTTGCATAATCTCTATTTCCTTGAAGAATTTGTCCGCCGTATGCGGCAGTCAATTATTGATGGGGAATTCAGCAAGTTCCGCAGTGATTTCCTGACCAATTATAAGCGATAAGACAATAAGGAGCGATATTTATGAATCCAGAAACTATGGCAGCACTCAGCACCTGGGGGCCTATCCTGGTGATGATTATGATTTTCTATTTTCTGTTGTACCGTCCCCAGAAGGCTGCGCAAAAACGCCGGATGAATATGTTGGACAGTCTGCAGGTGGGTAACCGGGTCATGACTATCGGCGGCCTGTACGGTACTATTGAGGCCATGGATGATAAGATTGTGAAGCTGAAAATTGCCGCTAACACGGTCATTGAAGTTTCCCGTGCCTCGATTAACTCCAATGTCAGTAAGGAAGAACAGCAGGGTTGAGCGTATGACGTGCGCAGAGGAAAAGGAGGTCTTGCGGACAAAGGTCACAGCAGCGCGTCAGGCGCTGCCTATGGACTACCGCGAGGCGGCCTCGCAAAAGATGACGGCAGAGTTATTGACTTTGGCTGTCTATAAAAAGGCGCAGAGTATCTTTTTATACGCCTCCATGCCCGATGAAGTACAGCTTTACGGCCTGATGTCGGCTGCCCTGCAGGCTGGCAAGATGGTGGCATTGCCCCTGATTACCGGCAAAAGGCAGATGGAGGCGGTAGTGCTGTCATCGCTTGCCGATTTGGTGCCGGGAAAGTACGGCATTAAAACCGTGGCTGTCAATAAGCGCAGCTTATTCCCTGCGGAGAAAATCGACCTCATCATTGTGCCCGGAGCCGCCTTTACGGCTGGCGGACAGCGGTTGGGACTTGGTGGCGGCTTTTACGACGTATTTATGGCGGAACGGGCACCTGCGGCCTACAGGCTGGCCATGGCTTATGACTGCCAGCTGGTTGCGTCACTGCCAACGGAGTCACATGATGTGGCAGTTGATATGGTACTTACAGAAAGTAAATGCTTAAAAGTGAGTGATAAGTGATGGAAGTAAAAATAGGACTTGCCAAAACGGCGAAATACGCCACAGAGGTTTGTGGTGATACCTGTGATGTGGTAGAGCGTCCCCATGGGGGAATCTCGGCCATTATCGCTGATGGTCAGGGCAATGGCCTGGCGGCTCATCACACCAGCAGCTGGGTGGTCAATAAGGCCGTACAGCTCATTTCCGATGGGGCGCGTGACGGAGCCGTGGCCCGGGCCGTGCATGATTATCTTTATGCCATGAAGGATAAAAAGGTATCCTGTACGCTAACGGTGGTCAGCGCAGATTTAGATACGGAAACGGCGGTTATCAGCCGTAATTCCAATTGTCCGGTTATCATCAAAACTGATGAATACGAGTCTGTTTATGATGATAACGTGGAACCAATCGGTGTCAACCGCCACATGAAACCGTTGATGTATGAAGTGCCTCTGACACCGGGCATGCTGATTGTATCCTATACGGATGGCATTGCTCATGCCGGAAAGAAACGTTCCGGACACCCGGCCGATTTCAATAAGATACTGGAAATTGTCCGCAAGAACGGGGCGGAGGACGTGTCGTTTATCGCCAAGAGCATTATGGATTATGCCTTGGAGCTCGACGCCGAGAAGGCCTCAGATGATATGACGGTGCTGGTGATGGGGATTACGGACGGTTCCCCATCAAGCCCTAAAATTGAGCAGTTGGAAGTTACTTATCCATACTAAACTAATGCATTCTCGGTACTTTTCTTTAGACAAAGAAAAGTACCAAAAGAAACTGGCGGACTAAATCCCTTCCGGGGATTTAAAGTCCGCGTGCGCCCGTCCTTGGGCGCGGGAATTACCTTTATCTATGTAAACTGGATAGGAGTGATTGTCTTGAAGATTGCGGTTGTGGGAGTTTGTGCCTCGGGGAAAACTACGCTGGTGGCCGGGTTAAAGGCTGCTGGCTATGATGCTTATAATGTAGCGCAGGAACATTCCGGGATTCATGATTTTTGGGCGAAACGCCATCCAGATATTTTAGTAATGATTGATGCCACCATGCCGGCGATTCGCAAACGGCGGACGGTGTACTGGAATGAGGACAGACTGGCAGTACAGCATAAGCGGCTGGCCGATGCCAGGGCACATGCTGACCTTTATATTCAGACCGACAACTACAACGCCGAACAGGTTCGTGACAAGGTCATCAATTTTGTTAATAAATATAATAAATAAATCACAGAAGGGATTGAATTCATTGAGACAGCATAATCTCATGAAACTGATTGTCTGTGTTCTCGCAATTATCGGCATTTTTGTTGCCTTTGTTAAGCCCCTGGCATTTTCCATTCGTCAGGGCCTTGACCTGCAGGGCGGCACGCATGTCGTACTCGAAGCCGAGGATACGGACATTGCCAAGGTAAACGACGACGCTATGAACCGCGTGGTTACCATCATGGAAAAGCGTGTCAACTCGCTGGGCCTTACGGAACCGATTATCCAGCGTGAGGGTGAGCGCCGGGTTATCATCGAACTGCCCGGTGTCAAAGACCCGGACGCCGCTATTAAGACCATCGGCAAGACCGCAATGCTGGAGTTTAAAGACGAAGAAGGCAATACGGTACTTACCGGTACTGACCTGAAGAACGCTACGGCTGCTACGAATCAGCAGTCCGGTCAGAACGTGGTCAACCTGGAATTCTCTGATGAGGGTGCGAAAAAATTTGCCGACCTCACGACGAAAAATGTCGGCCGTACCATTGCCATCCTGCTTGATGGTGAAGTGCTGACCGCACCGAATGTCCGCGAGCCTATCCTGGGCGGCCGTGCCGAAATCACCGGCCAAAAGACGCTCGAAGAGGCACAGAATCTGGCTATCGTCCTGCGCAGTGGTGCTCTGCCGGTTAAGGTAAACATCATTGAAACCCGTACGGTTGGTCCGTCCCTTGGTCAGGACTCCAAGGATAAGTCCGTATTTGCCTTTGCCGTAGGTATTGGCGCCGTATTGCTCTTCATGCTGCTCTTCTACCGTCTGTCCGGCTTTATCGCTGACGTGGCTTTGATGGCTTATACCATCATGCTGCTGGGGCTGCTTTACCTGCTGGACGCTACGCTGACTCTGCCTGGTGTGGCAGGTATCATCCTGTCCATTGGTATGGCCGTTGACGCTAACGTGCTGATTTTCGAGCACTTCAAAGAAGAATATCAGATTCAGGGCAAGACCTTGCGCCTGTCCATGGACGCCGGCTTTAAGCGTGCTTTTACCACGATTTTTGACTCCAACATCACGACGATTATTGCCGCTGGCGTGCTGTTCTTCCTGGGAACAGGTACTATCCGCGGTTTTGCCATTACCCTCGGTCTGGGCACGCTGTTGTCCATGTTTACGGCCATTACTTTGTCACAGTATCTCCTGAAACTGATGATTAACTCGAAGATTTCGGAGAACCCGGGAGCCTATGGTGCCAATGGCTATATGCTGTGGAAAAAGGAGGACTTGAAACATGAACAAGCTTGATATTGCAGGCCGTTCAAAGATTTGGTTTGCTATTTCCACCGTTGTCATTGTGGCCGGCATTATCTGTATGTGTGTCCGCGGCTTTAACTTTGGTATTGATTTTACCGGTGGTACGATTATTGATTTGAAATTCGCGCGTCCTGTGGCGATTGCCGAAGTGCGTTCCAGTCTGGCAAAATTCGGTATGGAAGGCGCTACTATCCAGCTGTCGGGCGCTCAGTCAGATGTGACGGCGGCTGAGGACGTGATGATTCGTGCGGCCGATATGGAAGAGGAACAGCGCAAGGAAGTTATGGCCGCCCTCAAAAGTGATGTAGGCGACTATACGGTTATGCGTGAAGAAAAAGTAGGGGCTACTATTGGTGGCGAACTTATCACCAACGCCGTGTTGGCACTGTTGGTTTCCTGGGCGCTGATTATCGCCTATGTGGCCTATCGCTTTGAATGGCGTTTCGGCGTGGCTGCTGTATTGGCGCTGGTTCACGATATTCTCATCGTGCTGGCGGTTTTCTCTTTCACGGGACGTCAGATAGATTCTTCCTTTATTGCGGCACTCTTAACCATTGTCGGTTATTCCATAAATGATACCATCGTTATCTTTGACCGCATCCGTGAAAATCTGAAGCTGCACTTCCGCCGGGGCGGAGATGTGGTTAAGCTGGTGAATACTTCTATTTTCCAGACACTGACCCGTTCCTTGTACACAGTGTTTACGGTAATGTTTACCACCTTTGCCCTGTACTTCTTTGGCGGGGAAACGACGAAAGACTTCGCTTTTGCCCTGCTGGTTGGTTTTGGCTGTGGCTGCTATTCTTCAATTTTCATTGCCAGCCCCCTGTGGATTGTGTTCCGCAAGATGGGTGACAAGAAAAAGGTTGCAGCTAATGCAGCCGTTGCCAAGTAAAAAAGAATATGTGATAACGCCCGAAGGACGGATGAAATATCTGCCTTCGGGCGTAGTTTTTATGGCAAAGAGGAAAATTATCATTTACGCCGAAATCAAAATAGGATAAGATATTATCCGGGAGTTGTAAACTATGTTGAAAGAATGGAAACTTAGCGCCGCTGTACCAGAGGCGGCAGATTTTGCCCATAAATTAGGCGTTACTGAGATTGTGGCGCAGATATTATGGAACCGCGGCCTGCAGACAGTAGAGGCGGCGGAAACTTTTTTACACCCGGAAAAACAGGCTTTTCATGATCCTTTTTTGCTGAAGAATATGGATAAGGCTGTAGACCGCATTGCTGCTGCGCTGACAGCTGGCGAAAAGATTGTGGTTTACGGGGACTATGACGTGGACGGCATGACAGCTACTGCGCTGATGGTGCATAACCTGCGAGCCCTGGGGGCTCGCGTCGATTTTTATATACCTCATCGGGAAAAGGAAGGCTATGGCTTTAATCTGCCGGCATTGCAGCAGATAGCGGCAGATGGAACCGGGCTGCTTATCTCGGTGGACTGCGGCATTGCTTCTGTAGATGATGTGGCGGCCATGAAGGGGAGCCTTGATATCATCGTCACAGACCATCATATTCCCGGGGCGGTTTTGCCGCCGGCTTTGGCGGTGATAAATCCTCATCGTGAGGACTGCCCTTATCCTGACAAAGATTTGGCCGGTGTCGGTGTGGCTTTTAAGCTGTGTCAGGCATTGTGGAAGAGGCTGGAGGGACAGGACTACTGTCAGGATTTGGAGATTGTGGCCCTGGGAACGGTGGCAGATATTGTGCCGCTCTTAGGAGAAAACCGCCGCATTGTAGCGCAGGGGCTGCAGCATATGCGAAATTCTGCCTCAGCCGGTATGAGAGCTTTGGTGGATGTGTCTGAGATTCGGGATGAACAGCTCAATACCGGTCATGTCGGCTTTCGGCTGGCACCACGTCTCAATGCGGCCGGACGTATCGGTTCGGCCCGTAAAGGGGTGGAACTGCTCCTGTCCAAGGACGCGGAGCAGGCGGCCAGTCTGGCTATGGAAATGGATATGCTCAACAGCCAGCGTCAGACCATTGAGCAGGAGATTCTGGCCAAAGCGGAGGCTGAACTGGCAGGTGTTGATGTCAACAACTTGCCGGCGATTGTTGTGGCCGGGGAGAAATGGAATCCCGGCGTAATTGGCATTGTAGCCTCCCGGCTGGTGGATAAGTATTATAAGCCGGCCATTATTTTCAGCATTCAGGATGATGGCAAATGCAAGGGCTCCTGCCGCAGTATTGAGGGCCTGCATATGTATGAGGCGTTGCAGCAGTGCCGGGAACATATTGTGCAGTTCGGCGGTCATTCACAGGCAGCCGGGCTGACCGTGGCTTTGGAGGAACTGCCGGCTTTTAAAGAGGCTTTTGCCCAGGTGGCAGCAGCGACGCTCAGCGACGATGATTATATTCCCAAGGTCAAGGTGGAGGCGGAACTGCCACCGGAAGATATCACCTTTGAACTCGTGGAAGAACTGGCCGCGCTGGAACCGTTTGGCATGAAAAATCCCAAGCCGCTGTTTGGTGTGCGCAATATCCGCGGAACATCGGCCCAGGCCATCGGCAAGGAAGGCCAGCACCTGCGCTTTCAGGTGGGGACGGCTGACCAGCCGCGTACGGCGTTACTGTGGAACCGCAGCGACTATGTGGGGATTGTCAACAGTGAGGCGCTGGATATGGTCTACAGCCCGGCGGTCAACGAATGGCAGGGCAGCCGCAGCCTGCAGTGTATGGTGGACAGCATTGCGCCGGCAGATGGGGAGCGCAATTTCCCTGAACGTGATATTTTAGTAGATATTTATAAATTCTTATATGTTATTCAGCAGCAGGAGGGGAAGATTCCCTATACGCCGCAGGAACTTACTGTTCGTTTCTGTGGCCGGGGAAAACATCTTTCCCTGTACACCATGAGTGTGGGGCTGCGTATTTTCCAGGAACTCAAGCTCCTGCATATGGATTTAACGGAAAACTGTTATTATCTGCCCAAGGCCAGCGGGCGGATGGATTTGGAACAATCGCCGACATACAGGCGGCACCGCTAGGGAAGGGGGAAATAATCATGAATGACAAAGACAAAGCACCAGTTACAATAGATTCCATCATCGCAGCGGTGCAAAGTTATGAGCCCCGGGCTGATGTAGAGATGATTCGCCGGGCTTATGACCTGGCAGCTGACGCCCACAAAGGGCAGGTACGTGTTTCCGGGGAGCAGTATATCATCCACCCTTTGCATGTGGCGGAAATTCTGACGGAACTGCACATCGATGATGTGACCATCAGCGCGGCCCTGCTGCATGACGTGGTGGAGGACACCCTGTATACCAATGAGCAGATAGCGGAAATGTTCGGCGAAGAGGTGGCCATGATTGTGGACGGGGTCACCAAGCTGGGACGGATTAAATATAAATCCAAGGAAGAAGTGCAGCTGGAAAACTACCGCAAGATGTTTTTGGCCATGGCCAAGGATATCCGCGTAATCATGGTGAAACTGGCTGACCGCCTGCATAATATGCGCACGCTCAAATATATGCGCGAAGATAAGCAAAAGCGCATTGCCAAGGAAACCATTGAGATTTATGCACCACTGGCCAACCGGCTGGGTATTTCCAATATTAAGTGGGAACTGGAGGATTTGTGCCTGCGCTATCTGGAACCGGAAAAATACTATGATTTGGTCGAGAACGTCAAGCAGAAGCGCAAGGAACGTCAGGCATTCATTGATACCGCCATTGAACAGATAGAACAAAAAATCGGTGAAGCAAAGATTAAAGCGGAAATCAAAGGACGGGCCAAACATTTTTATAGCATTTACAAGAAAATGCTCCGGGACAAGAAGGATATCAGTGAGATTTACGACCTCTCGGCCATCCGCGTACTGGTGGAATCCGTAAGGGACTGTTATGGTGTGCTCGGCGTAATCCATGCCATGTGGAAACCAATTCCGGGGCGGTTCAAGGACTATATCGCCATGCCGAAGTCCAATGGTTATCAGTCCCTGCATACCACGGTGATGACCAGGGGGTATCCGCTGGAAATCCAGATTCGCACCTTCCACATGCATGAGGTATCGGAATTTGGTGTAGCAGCGCATTGGAAGTACAAGGAAAACGGTAAGGGCTCTACGGCTGGCGGTGCCATGGACCAGAAGATGAACTGGCTCCGGCACATGGTCAGCCTGCAGCAGGAACTCAGCGACCCTAAGGAATATTTTGAAGCCCTGAAGGTGGATATCTTCTCGGATGAGGTCTTTGTCTTTACTCCCAAGGGAGATGTTATCGACCTGCCCAAGGGCTCGATTCCCATCGACTTTGCTTATCGTATTCATACCGAGGTCGGCCATCACTGTGTGGGCGCCAAGGTAAATGGCAAGCTGGTGCCGCTGGAGCATAAGCTGAAAAACGGCGATATTGTGTCCATTGTCACCAACAAGGCCAATAACGGCCCCAGCCGTGACTGGCTCAATATCGTTGCCTCCACGGAAACGCGCAACAAGATTCGCTCATGGTTCAAGAAGGAACGCCGTGAGGAAAATATCGAGCGCGGTATGGAGCTTATCCGGGAAGAGGCCAAGCGTCTGGGCTATGCACCCAAAGAACTGCTTAAGGACGGTCGTTTGCTGGAGGTGGCGAAAAAGCTCAACATCCTCAGTGAGGATGATTTGCTGGCGGCGGTAGGTTATGGCGGTCTGGCTGTGCATGGCATTCTCACGCGTCTGGTGGAATTCCATAAGCAGGAAATCAAGGAAAACACGCCGGAAGACGTATCGCAGATGCTGTCCGCCCTGAAACGTCCCCAGAGCAGCCGCAAGAGCAAATCCAGCCATGGAGTGCTGGTGGAGGGGGAAAGCGGTCTGATGGTCAGGCTGGCCCGCTGCTGCAATCCCATACCCGGTGACCCGATTACAGGCTATATCACCAGAGGCCGCGGCGTTTCCGTACATCGGACGGATTGTCCCAATGTACTGATGGATACTGATTTGAGCAGGATGATTGAAGTCAGCTGGGATGTGGGGCTTGACAAGCAGTACAAAGTGGAGCTGGAAATCGTCTGCAATGACAGAAGCGGCATTCTGGCAAATGTCTTGGCCGTGCCCACGGAAATGAAAATCAACATTCACAGCATCAACGCCAATCCCAATCGCAATACCAAAACTTCCACGATTCTGCTGGGGCTTGATGTAAACAGCTCCACGCAGGTCAAGCAGATTATAACCAAACTGCGCCGGGTAAAGGATGTTTACAGCGTAGTGAGAAAAATGGGCAGCAATCCGAATCTGTGATTTGTCAGCTGGCGGATTTTCTGTTATACTAGGTGTATTTGATTAGTGTATATTGTTTGTGTATTATAACACCATAGTAGGAGAACTATTCGCATTATTATAGAATGAAGGGGTTGGGTTTATGGCACAGACATTCACCATGGAAGACTTAAAAAAGCGTTTGCAGGCACGGCAAAACAAGATGACGCCGCAGCGTCAGACGGTACTGCAGGTTTTCTTGGACCATCCCGGCGAGCACCTTTCCGCAGAGGATGTTCATGGCATTCTGCGGCAGGGAAAATCCGAAATTGGTCTGGCTACAGTCTATCGCAGTCTGGAGCTGCTGTCTGAATTGGATATCCTGCAAAAAATGGAATTTGGCGACGGCTGCAGCCGTTATGAAGTCAATACCACAGACCCTTCGGAGCATCATCATCATCACCTTATCTGCACAAGCTGCGGCAAGGTGACGGAATTTGAAGATGACCTGCTGGAGGAACTGGAAGGTGATATTCAGAAGAAGATGGGCTTTAAGGTTCTCAATCATCAGGTGAAGTTTTACGGTACGTGCAAGGAGTGCCAAGGCAAAAATTGAAGGTAAGAACGTTTACCCTGAACTCAAAAAAAGAAATAATCTCCAAAATCACCCGGGAAGTGCTGACACTGTTCAAGGTTGAAGTGGTGGGCCGAGAAGGGGAAGCAGATTTTGCACAGCTTTCGGTGGTGAATCACCGGCAGGAAGTACCGGCAGGCGCCCGTGAGGGGGCAAAGGTCTGCATGGAAACCACGCTGATGCTCTTTTCGGGGGATGGCAGCCTTAAAAGCTATACGCGCAGGGAGCTTGGCAAGGAGGATGAGCTGGAACGGGCGGCGGTAAACCGCACTATCAAGCTGAATCTTTACCGGATTTTCTGTGAGGAGCTTGGGTACGCGCCGGCGCCCTGGGGCATTCTCCACGGCGTTCGCCCCACCAAAATCGTCCACCGCTGGATTGAGTACGGCATGGATGAAGCGGCTATTGTCAAGCGGCTGATGACGGACTTTGCCTGCAGCGAGGCCAAGGCGCGCATTATCACGCCGATGGCGTTCCGTCAGCTGCCCTTCCTCAGGACTTCGGACGAAAAGACCATCAGCATCTATGTGGGGATTCCCTTTTGCCTGACGCGTTGCCTGTACTGTTCATTTCCGGCTAACGTATTGCCGGGGCCGAAAAAGCTGGCAGAGTTTATGGCGGTGCTGAAAAAGGATATTGAGGCAGCCAGCCAGGCAGTGATGCAGCATGGCTTCAAAGTGCAAAACATCTATGTGGGCGGCGGTACGCCAACGGCTTTGCCGGATGAGGAGTTTGCCGCGATGCTTAAATGGGTGTATGATGCCTTTTACCGGAAGGAGTTGGCTGAGTTTACCGTGGAGGCCGGGCGGCCTGACAGCATTACTCCGGCAAAAATTGCCGCCATGCGTGAGTTTAAGGTCACGAGGGTCAGCGTCAATCCCCAGACCATGCAGGCGAGGACACTCAAGGTCATTGGCCGCCGGCACACGCCGGAGGACGTGGTGACGATGTACAAGGCCTTGCGGGAGGCCGGTATCCCCCATATCAATATGGATTTGATTTTGGGGCTGCCGGGAGAGACCGCCAAGGACGTTGCCGATACCATGGCAAAGGTCACGGCGCTTAATCCCGATGACATTACCCTGCATGCACTGGCGCTGAAGCGCGGCTCACGGCTGAAACTCATTATGGAGGAACGTCATGTGGAGCTGCCCGGGACTGAGGAAACACGCAGGATGGCGGAGACAGCCATGGCCTGTATTGACAAGCATGGCTATAAGCCGTATTATCTTTATCGGCAGGGCTATATGGCCGGTGACCTGGAAAATATCGGTTGCTGTCATGCTGGCGCCGAAGGGATGTATAACATCCAGATTATGGAAGAACATCAGACCATTATCGGTATCGGCGGTTCAGCGACTACCAAGGTGGTGGATTTTGCCCGCAAGCGGATGAAATCATCTTTTAATGCCAAGGACTTGGTTACATATCTGCGCGATGTGGATATATATATTGATAAACGTAGGGCTCTTCTGGAGGAAGCCTATGGAAAGCAGGGGGAATTTAGCGAATGTTGACCAATGCCCCAAGAGGGACAAAAGATATTCTGCCCGACACAGTTGGACAGTGGACTTATGTTGAGGAAAAAATCAGGGACTTGTGCGCCCGTTACGGTTACAAAGAAATCCGTACGCCGATGTTTGAGCATACGGAGCTTTTTCATCGTGGTATCGGTGAAGGTACGGACGTGGTTGACAAGGAAATGTATACCTTCACCGACAGAGGTGACCGCAGCATTACCCTGCGTCCGGAGAACACGGCTTCGGCGGTGCGTGCCTATCTGCAGAATAAGCTCTATGGTGACAGCAGTCTGGTAAAACTCTTTTACATCGGCTCCATGTTCCGCTATGACAGACCGCAGGCAGGCCGCATGCGCGAATTCCATCAGTTTGGTGTTGAAGCTCTGGGCGAGTCCAATCCGGCAGTGGATGCCGAAATCATCATGCTGGCTATGGATTTGCTCGGCGGTCTGGGACTCAAGGACCTCAAACTGTCCCTGAATTCCGTAGGCTGTCCGAAATGCCGCCCGGTCTACCGCAAGGTATTGCAGGACTTCTTCCGCGACAAGCTCGAAGATTTGTGTGACGACTGTAAAGACCGCTTTGAGCGCAGTCCGCTGCGCATCCTCGACTGCAAGGCGGATGCCGATAAGCCTTATATGGCTGACGCGCCGAAGATTACGGACTGTCTCTGTGAGGAATGTCAGGAACACTTCCACAAGGTACAGCATTTCCTGACGGAAGCCGGCGTGGAATTTGAACTCGATGCCCGTCTGGTGCGCGGCCTTGATTATTACACCAAGACCGCCTTTGAGATAAAATATCCGCCGCTTGGTGCCCAAAGCGCCGTAGCAGGCGGCGGCCGCTACGATGGCCTCATTGAGGAAATCGGCGGAAGTCCCACCCCGGCGGTGGGCTTTGCTACCGGTTTGGAGCGTGTCCTTTTGGCTCTGGAGAAACAGAATCTCCTGCCGGAAATGGACACGAAGACCGATGCCTTCGTGGTTGCTCTGGGGGATGTTGCGCAGGGCGCAGCTTTTAAGCTTTTGACGAAACTGCGTCAGGCAGGATTCAAAGCCGGTATGGACTATGCGGGCCGGAGCATGAAGGCCCAGATGAAGCAGGCAAATAAGGCCAATGCCCGTTTTGCCTTAATCATCGGTGAAGATGAAGTCAAGGAAGCTTGCGTACAGCTCAAGGATATGGAAAAGAGCGAGCAGCAGAAAGTTTCTTTTGATAATATTGTAGAAAAGCTAAGTGCTGAGGTGAAAGGTTAATGGAAACATTGCAAGGCATGAAGCGCGACCATCATTGTGGCGAGCTTCGCAAGGAAAATGTAGGCACGGATGTCGTGCTGTGCGGCTGGGTCAGCCGCCGTCGTGACCATGGTGGACTTATATTCGTGGATATGCGTGACCGCTCCGGGTTTGTGCAGGTTGTCTTTGATGAAGCCAGCATGGAAGGCGGTACGTTCCACAAGGCAGAATCCCTGCGCAACGAATTCTGTATCGCTGTCCGCGGTACGGTACGCGCCCGCAGCGAAGAAACGGTGAACAAGAACATCGAAACCGGTGAGATTGAAGTGGTCTGCACCGAGCTGCGCATCTTAAACAAGGCGAAGACGCCGCCGTTCTACATTCAGGATGGCATTGATGTAGACGAAATGCTGCGTCTGAAGTATCGTTATCTCGACCTGCGCCGCCCGGAAATGCAGAAGAACATCATTCTGCGTCACCGCGTGACGAAGATTATGCGCGATTACTTTGACCGCAATGGTTTCCTCGAAATCGAAACCCCGATGCTCTGCAAGAGCACGCCGGAAGGCGCACGTGACTTTCTCGTGCCGAGCCGTGTAAATCCGGGCGAGTTCTACGCTCTGCCGCAGTCTCCGCAGATTTTCAAGCAGATTCTGCAGGTAGCCGGCTTTGAAAAGTACTTCCAGATTGTCCGCTGCTTCCGTGATGAAGACCTGCGTGCTGACCGTCAGCCGGAATTCACCCAGCTCGATATTGAAATGTCCTTCAAGAGTCAGGATGAAATTCTGTCCATTATGGAAGAAATGGTCAAGGAACTCTTTGAAAAGGCTATCGGTGCCAAGGTGGAAACGCCGTTTGAACGCATGGATTGGGATACGGCTATGGATAAGTACGGTTCCGATAAGCCGGATCTGCGCTTTGATATGCCGCTCATGGACATCTCCGAATACGTTAAGGGTTCGGACTTCAAGGTGTTCAATGCCGTTATCGAAAACGGCGGCATGGTTAAGTGCATCAAGGTGGACGGCTATGCAGACATTCCGCGCCGCCGTCTGGATGAATTCGTTAAGTTTGTACAGATTTACGGTGCCAAGGGCCTGGCCTGGATTCAGTACAGCGAAGAAGGCGTTAAGAGCCCCTTCAAGAAGTTCTACAGCGATGAAACCTTTGCCAAGATTGCTGAGGCTACCGGCTCCAAGACCGGCGACCTGCTCCTCGTGGTTGCTGACAAGCGTCTGGTTGTGGATACGGCTCTGGGCCAGCTGCGTCTCGAAATGGGCAAGGAACGTAACCTCATTGACCCGGATAAACTCCGTTTCCTCTGGGTGGTTGACTTCCCGATGTACGAATGGAGCGACGAAGAAAAACGCTGGAAAGCCATGCATCATCCGTTCACGGCTCCGCGTGACGAAGATATCGAATTCCTCGCCACTGACCCGGGCCGCGTAAAGGCTAACGCTTACGACATGGTACTGAACGGTGTCGAAATCGGCGGCGGTTCCCTGCGTATCTACAATGCTGATTTGCAGGAAAAGGTCTTCGAATCCCTCGGCCTTACCTATGAAGAAGCGCATACCAAGTTCGGCTTTATGATGGATGCCTTCCAGTACGGCACGCCTCCTCATGGCGGCATTGCCTTCGGTCTTGACCGTCTGGTTATGCTTATGGCTAAGCGCGGTTCCATCCGTGATGTAATCGCCTTCCCGAAGACGCAGAGCGCCCGTGACGTCATGTCCAACGCTCCGTCCGAAGTTGACGACAAACAGCTCCGCGAGTTGTCCATCCGCACGGCAGTGAAGAAAAAAGAAGCTAAGCAGGAAGAAAATGCTTAATTGAACGATAGAGTCCGCTGACGAAAAATGTCAGCGGGCTTTTTTTGATAAATTGCAGTTTGTGGGGGAGTTCTAGCTAAATTTATCCCGTTTATACGCTGCACGGGGTTCACGGGGAGTAATTTTTCTGTTTTCGCTAAACGACCCGCCCTGATAATTTCAGCTGTCCAGTTACCTGCGCCGGGCAGGCCAACGGCGCTC
>FLNX01004432.1_pt1 | contig 18148 bp, 16 predicted proteins | sample 1140341 | NCBI WGS metagenome assembly FLNX01 (sample SAMEA3878208, study PRJEB12797) | bioreactor metagenome | biome: Moose rumen | place: Sweden | collected 2011-10
GGTTTCTCACCCGACAAGACGACGGTAGACAAGTATCTGGCGACCACCGAGACTTGGTTGAAGAACAGCGCTAAACAGTATGACGATTTCCCCTACCAACGGCTGGTAGACATGGCAAAGATCGCCCAGCAGTCAGGTGTCATCAAGGGCATCCTGTTGCATCAAGGCGAGTCCGATAACGGACAGCAGGTATGGCTCGACAAAGTCAAGAACATCTACGAGCACCTGTTGGCAGACCTCGGTCTCAATGCCGCTGATGTACCCCTCTTCGCTGGTGAGACTGTTAATGCTGATGTCGGCGGAACCTGCTCCCTGCACAACACTATTATCGCCCAACTGCCGAACGTCATCCCCACTGCCCATGTTGTTCACTCCAATGGATGTCCCTGCGCCAGCGACAACATCCACTTCACTGTTGCCGGCTATCGCACAATGGGTAAGCGGTATGCCTATGAGGCACTGAAGGTGATGGGTAAGGACACCAAGGCTCAGGATGGCTACGCTTGGAATGATGCACTGAAAAAGGTCTTTAGCCTCAGCAAACTGAACGCTGTGGAAGATATCAAAATCCGCAAGGGTGGCAGTAAGGTGCTGACTCTCAAAGGCACCTTTGCTGACGGACACGTAGAAGACCTCATCAATGAGGCTACCTTTACCAGTACGGACTTCACTATTAAAGACGGATCCGTGATAGGCACTGAGGAGAAGACAGGTATCGTCAAGGCATCCTATACCGACTTCTTAGGTGTTACTCATACCTTAGACATCAATGTCACTGTGTCCGACCAAGGTCCTAACCATGTGTTGGTGGTGAATAATACGGTAACAGGAAGTAAAACATGGGACAAGGAGGCTATCTGCAAACTAACAACACCCATGGAAAAAGGTAAGACCTACACCATCCGTGTTACTATATGGGGAGACCAAAGTGGCAGTTGTGCCCTGTGGCCCCGATGGGATGCCAGCACGAATCGTGACAAGTGGGGCAATAGTGCAGATATCCAGTATCTAAAAGAAGAACCTGTGACTACCACACCCCAAAAACTTACTTGGACCTGCTCTGCCAACAACCCCCATGATGTTTTGATTTTTGCCATTGGTAAGATGGGGGCTGGCAATGTCTACTTTGATGATGTGTCGTGTATTGAACAAGGTAGCACTACCGAAATGGTTTCTAATGGTAGTTTCGAAATAGATGATATTTCTAATTGGTATTTTGCAAACAATATAGGAACGCAGACCGCCACTATCAAGGAGAATCTCACCTCAGGCATCCAACTCCTCCGCCAGTCTGTCAAGACAGATGGTAGCATCTATAACCTCCGTGGCATGAAGGTCGGAACAACTACTGACTGGAACCGTCTGCCACACGGCACCTATATCATCAATGGTAAAGTAATCCTAAAATAAAAAAATCCCTGCGTTGTATGGTGCAGGGATTTTTATGCCACATTTGTTACACATCAGAAAGTATTTGATACACACTAAAGAGAACTTTTCCTGTAAATTTCGTAATTTTGTAGCCGAATAACTAAAATAGTATAGGACACAACCAAATAACTAAAATTACAAGACAATGAGAAAAGCAATCCAACTGACTATGATGCTCATGATGACATGTGGCATCGCCAGTGCCCAATGGGGACAACCAAAAGATCCACGACCAGATATGGGTCTGAAAGACGCTTACAAAGACTATTTCTCTATTGGCGTCGCCGTGAACCAGAGGAATGTCGTTACGCCAGAACAGATGGCTTTTATCCAGAAAGAGTTCAACAGTGTGACGGCAGAGAACGACATGAAACCCATCTCCGTTCATCCCAAAGAGGGAGTATGGAACTGGGGAGGTGCTGACAGTGTTGCCAACTACTGTCGTGAAAAGGGTATCAAACTAAGAGGTCACTGTCTGTGCTGGCACTCACAGTTCTCCGACTGGATGTTCTACGACAAGAAAGGAAAACCCGTGAAGAAAGAGGTGTTCTACCAGCGTCTGCGTGAGCACATCCATACCGTTGTCAACCGCTATAAGGATGTGGTGTACTGTTGGGACGTAGTGAACGAGGCGATTGCTGACCAGGCTTTCGGATGGTCCGGACATCCTGCCAACCCTTATCGGGAGAGCACGGTCTACAAACTCTGTGGCGACGAGTTCATCGCCAAGGCTTTCGAGTTTGCCCATGAGGCAGACCCCAACGCCCTGTTGTTCTATAACGACTATAACGAGTGTGACCCTGGCAAGCGTGACCGTATATATAATATGGTGAAGAAGATGCAGGAGCAGGGAGTACCCATCCACGGCATCGGTATGCAGGGACACTATAACATCTACGGTCCTTCCGAGGAGGATATCGATGCTGCCATCACGAAGTACGCAGAACTGGTGAAGCATATCCACGTCACCGAACTCGACCTGCGCACCAATACTGAACAGGGTGGTCAACTTCGATTCTCCCGTGGTGAGACGAAGCCACAGGCTCCCTATATCGCCACCCTGCAGGAGGATCAGTACAACCGCATCTTCCGCATCTTCCGCAAGCACAAGGATGTCATCGACTGTGTCACCTTCTGGAATCTCTCCGACCGTGACTCCTGGTTAGGTGTGAACAACCACCCGCTACCTTTCGATGAGAACTACAAGCCCAAGAAGTCATACTTAGTCATCAAGAACTTCGACGAGAGCCTCGACAACCGTCAGCCGAAAGAAGACTTTCGTCCCAACGAACTGAACCAACACGGACAGGAATACCCCATGGTCAACTCAGAGGGCTATGCCCGCTTCCGTATCGTGGCACCAGATGCCAAGTCCGTCATCGTCAGTCTCGGTCTTGGTGGTCGTGGCAGTACGGTACTGCGTAAAGACAAGAACAGTGTATGGACCGGGACGACAGAAGGTCCGATGGACGAGGGTTTCCATTATTATCACCTGACGATTGACGGTGGCACGTTCAACGATCCTGGCACTCATAACTATTTCGGTTCCTGCCGTTGGGAGAGCGGTATTGAGATTCCTGCCCATGACAAGGAATTCTATGCCAACCGTATGGACATTCCCCATGGCAACGTACAGCAGGTACTATTCCCCTCGAAGAGTACCAACGGTATGGCACGTGCTTTTGTCTACACACCTCCCACTTACGACAAGAACACCAAGGAGCGCTTCCCCGTACTTTACCTACAGCATGGCTGGGGAGAGGACGAGACTGCATGGAGCAACCAAGGACATGCGGGTCTCATCATGGACAACCTCATTGCCGACGGCAAAATCAAGCCCTTTATCATCGTGATGACCTACGGACTGACCAACGATATCAAGTTCGGCACCATCGGACAGTTTACCGCCAACGAGTTTGAGACGCTGCTGGTCGATGAACTCGTACCTTACATTGACGCAATCTTCCGTACCAAGGCTGATAAATGGAACCGTGCGATGGCAGGACTGTCGATGGGTGGTGTAGAGACGAAACTCATTACGCTGCGCCGTCCAGAGGTGTTCGGCTACTGGGGACTGCTGAGTGGTGGTGTCTATGCTCCAGAGGATATCAAGGACCCGAAAGCGGTACGATATATCTTCGAGAGTTGTGGCTCCAAAGAGAATCCTGACGGTATCCAAAAATCCATTGATGTCCTGAAGGCTGCCGGTTATAACGCCCAAGGGTATATCTCTGAGGGTACCGCCCATGAGTTCCTGACATGGCGCAGAAGTCTGTACCAAATGGCGCAACTGCTGTTCAAATAACCATTGATGAATGTAAAATCATCAACTATGGCATGTCACCACGGGAGTTTATGAATGAGCATAAGTCCGATGAGCGTGCAAACGATTAACCTGTCAGGCACGCAAACTCCGACTTGACATGGTGGGATACGTGCGACGCTTTTTGTATCTTTGCCCTGTATTAATAACTAAAAACAGGGTTATACAATGAAACGGACAATATTTCTCACATTCCTTGCGTTGCAAATAATAGGGATGAAAGCAGCAGTGAAAATCGACAAGATAGAGCCAGCCAACTGGTTTGTGGGGATGAAAAACCCACAAGTGCAACTGATGGTATATGGCAAGGATATCGTCTCTGTGAAAGAGGTGACAACCGATTATCCGGGTGTACGCATCGACAGTGTGGTACGCCTTGACTCCCCCAACTACCTGTTGGTGTATCTTAATTTGAAAGATGCACAAGCAGGTACCATGACGCTCAAGTTGGACAAACAGAAAATTACCTTCCCCCTCAAGGAAAGGGAGAAAGCGGGTAAGGAGCGTATGGGTTTCACCAATGCCGATGTGCTCTATATGCTCATGCCCGACCGCTTTGCACAAGGGGCTGGTCATCATCCGCAGGTAAAGGGCATGCGTCCCTACAAAGAGGATCGTACTAAACCGAGTCTTCGACACGGAGGCGACTTGAATGGCATCCGTGAACATTTGGACTACTTCTGTGAACTGGGGGTAACGGCATTATGGCTGACACCCGTATTGGAGAACGACTCTCCTGATACTGAAAACGGTTTCTCCACTTATCATGGCTATGCCACTACTGATTACTATAAGGTAGATCCACGCTTCGGAACTAATGATGACTACCGTCGCCTATGTGACGAGGCTCATGCCAAAGGCTTGAAGGTGGTGATGGACATGATCTTCAATCACTCAGGCTTTGAGCATCCTTGGACGAAAGACATGCCCTCAAAGGACTGGTTAAACACACCAGAGTGGCTGAATGAGCAACAAAGCGGACGTGACCCGATGACTGGTTTTACGGCAAACAGCGATGGGTCGGAGCCTCAGAAGAGCCAGTACCTGCAAACCAGTTATAAACTGACTCCGGTAAAAGACCCATACGCCTCTAAGATAGACTTGAAAGAGACGACCGAGGGATGGTTCGTTCCCTCGATGCCTGATCTGAACCAGCACAACCCCCACTTGATGCGTTATCTCATCCAGAACAGCATCTGGTGGATTGAGACAGTGGGAATCGATGGCATCCGCATGGATACCTACCCATACGCTTATGCTGATGCTATGGCGCAGTGGATGAAAGAACTGGATGAGGAATATCCTAACTTTAATACAGTAGGTGAGACTTGGGTGACAGAGCCTGCCTATACCGCCGCATGGCAGAAAGACAGTAAACTGTCGGAGGAGAACAGTTACCTGAAGACCGTCATGGACTTCTCTTTCTTCGACAAACTGAACCAGGCGAAGAATGAGGAGACAGACGCTTGGTGGCAAGGACTAAACCGACTCTATCATTCTTTCGTTTACGACTATCTCTACCCCAACCCCTCGTCTGTCATGGCATTCATCGACAACCACGACACGGATCGTTTCTTGGGTAATGGACGCGATACTCTCGCCCTCAAGCAAGCACTCACACTCCTTCTGACAGTAAAACGCATCCCACAATTGTATTATGGTACGGAGATCTTGATGAACGGCACCAAAGAAGTGACCGACGGCAATGTGCGCAAAGACTTCCCCGGCGGATTCCCTGGTGACCAACATAATGCCTTCACTAAGGAAGGGCGCACCAAGGCGGAGCAGGACATGTTCCGATGGATTAGCAGGTTGCTGCACTGGCGACAGGGTAACGATGTGATTATCAAAGGTAGTCAAACTCAGTTCATCCCTTATCAGGGTATCTATGTCATTGCCCGCCAGTATCAGGGGAAGACGGCACTCACCATCCTTAATGGCACCAGTAAGACTGCCACCATGGATGTAAAACGCTATGCTGAGGTCATTGGCAGCACCAAACGTGCTAAGGATGTACTGACTGGACGCTATTACGACCTCTCGAAAGACATGGAGTTGCGCCCCCGCCAGTCGCTGATTCTGGAATTTTAAGTATTAATCAAACTTAAAACGTATAACAAAAAGGTAGCAGTTCCAAAAAAATTGCTACCTTTGCATTTAATATATCATTTACTTAAAAATAAAACTATTATGGCAAATCTATTTTCATTAGAAGGCAAAAACGCCTGGATCACTGGTGCTTCCTACGGTATCGGCTTCAACATTGCCAAGGCTTTTGTGGCTGCTGGCATCAAGAACATTATCTTTAACGACATCAACGAGGCCGCATTGGAACGTGGTCTCAATAACTACAAAGAGGCTGGTATCTCCAACGTTCACGGCTATGTTTGTGACGTGACGAAGGAGGACGACGTGAAGGCTCTTGTAGAGAAAATCCACGCTGAGGTAGGTCAGATTGACATTCTGGTCAACAATGCAGGAATCATCAAGCGCATCCCCATGCACGAGATGAAACGTGCCGAGTTCCAGCAGGTCATCGATGTCGACCTCGTGGCTCCCTACATTGTATCTGCCGCTGTCATCCCTGAGATGATGGAGCGTCGCGAGGGCAAGATCATCAATATCTGCTCCATGATGTCAGAGTTAGGTCGTGAGACTGTCAGTGCCTATGCTGCCGCCAAGGGAGGTCTGAAGATGCTGACCCGTAACATCTGCTCTGAGTATGGTGAGTATAACATCCAGTGTAACGGAATCGGTCCAGGCTATATCGCTACCCCGCAGACGGCTCCTCTTCGTGAGCGTCAGCCAGACGGTAGCCGTCATCCGTTCGACTCATTCATCTGTGCCAAGACCCCTGCTGGACGATGGCTCGATCCCTCAGAACTCGGTGGTCCCGCAGTGTTCCTCGCCTCACATGCCTCTGACGCAGTCAATGGTCACGTATTGTATGTAGATGGTGGTATCCTCGCTTATATCGGCAAACAGCCCCAATAAGTCACATATTCTAAAGAATCCCCCGACAGCATTTTATTCCTGTCGGGGGATTCTTTATTGTAAACATCTACGAAGACTTATCGTGGTATAGCATTAAATCTTTTAATCCTCTGCCAATGTGAAGTCAAGTTGACGTTTCTCGATATTAGCACGTGCCACTTTGATACGGATGGGATCGCCCAACTGGTATTTGTGATGACGGCGACGACCCACGAGACAGTAGTTCTTCTCATCGAACTCGTAGTAGTCGTCATCAAGGTCACGCATGGGTACCATACCCTCACAATGGTTCTCATCAATCTCGCAATAGATTCCATACGACTGGATGCCGCTGATATGGGCATCGTAGGTCTCCCCTACCTTGTCAGCCATGAACTCCACCATCTTGTATTTGATAGAGTCACGCTCTGCCTGTTGTGCGACTAACTCCATATCGGAACAGTGCTCACAGAGTTCCTCGTACTTATCCTGATTGGCACTACGTGCACCTTCCTGGTATTTCGTCAGCAAACGGTGTACCATCGTGTCAGGATAGCGACGGATAGGTGATGTGAAGTGAGTGTAGTAATCAAAGGCAAGACCATAGTGTCCGATGTTATGGGTTGAGTATTTAGCCTTCATCATGGCACGTAATGCGACGGTTTCGATGAGTTTTTGTTCTTTCTTGCCCTGACAACCATCCATCAAGGCATTAAGACTCTTGGAGATAGCACCTCTCGTACCAGAAGTCTTCATCTTATAGCCAAATTTCACTACGAACTCACGCAATGTCTCCAACTTTGTGGGATCGGGTTGGTCGTGAACACGATAGGGCAACGTCTTTGCCTTGGTGCCCTTCTTCACCTTACCCACGCTCTCTGCGACAAACTTATTGGCAAGGAGCATGAACTCCTCGATAAGTCGGGTGGCATCTGTCGACTTCTTAAAATAGGCACAGGTGGGCTTTCCGTCTTTGTCGATATCGAAATGTAACTCTTCACGGTCAAACTTCACGGCACCACCCTTAAAGCGACGCTCACGCAGTTGTTTGGCAAGACGGTCGAGAACTTTCAGATTCTCGGAATACTCCGTGGGGTCTGAGTTCTCTGATTTCCCCATCAGGATCTCCTGCACCTCCTCGTAGGCATAGCGGCGGTTACTCTTGATGACCGTATGGGCAATACGCCCTTTCTTGATATTCGCCTCCTCATCAAGGGTGACAATGACAGAGTAGGTCAGTTTCTCCTCGTCAGGACGCAGGGAACAGATGAAATTGCAAAGGCGTTCTGGCAGCATGGGAATAGTCCGGTCGACAAGATAGATACTCGTAGCACGTTTCACCGCTTCCTTGTCGATGATGCTACCCTCCTTCACATAATGCGACACATCAGCGATATGCACACCAACTTCCCAGAGCCCTTTCCCCGTAGGTCTTATCGATAGTGCATCATCAAAGTCCTTGGCATCCTTCGGGTCGATAGTACAGGTAAACACATCACGGAAGTCTTCCCTACGCTTGATCTCCTGTTCGGTGATACCTGGCTCTATCTTCTCTGCCGCATCCTCTACGGCTTTCGGATACTTATAGGGCAGTCCATACTGAGCGAGAATGGCATGCATCTCTACATTATTATCACCTTCCTTACCTAAAACGTCAATCACCTCACCCACGATATTCTTCGATTCCTTCGAGGGCCATTGTGTGATTTTGACTACCGCCTTATCACCTGTCTTACCACCTTTCAGTTTCTTCTTGGGAATCAGAATATCATGTACGAAGATATTCCCTTCGGTAACGAGGAAGGCAAAGTCTTTCTCTACCTTCAACTTACCTACCGCCTGGTCCATCTTATGGGACAGTATCTCGACCACCATCGCCTCCTTAATATGTTTCTCACGACGAGCCATCATCGCTACCCTCACACGGTCGCCATTGAGGGCAAACATCGAGTTACGCTCCGAGACGAAGATGGGTTTACCGCCATCATCGGGCTGGAAGGAGTTCTTTCCGTTTACCTTTCGGATAAAAGTACCCTCTTGTACCTGGGTCTTCAGGTTCAGCCGGTAGGAGTTGTCGGATGCCTTGGTGAGATAGTCGTCCCATGCCATCTCGTCCATGATGTCGATGGCGAGCATCTTGGCGGGATGGGTTTCAAGTTTCAGTGCACGGAATATCTGTTTGAATGAGAATGTCTCATTGGGATTCTTTTGGAAGAAAGTCTGCAGCATCTCTACGAGTTGCTTCTTTGTCAGTCGTTTACTACCTTTCTTTTTACTCATAGTATTGTTGTTTTTAGTTTCTTTGTGGCAAATATACAAATATTTCTCAATTTATTCGTACCTTTGTACGCAAAATAATCATAAAATGAGGATATTAATCACAGGGGCAAGCGGTTTTATCGGCTCCTTTATCGTGGAGGAAGCACTTAGGCAAGGGTTTGAGACTTGGGCGGCAATTCGCAAGTCGAGTTCCAAGGCATACTTGCAGGATGAGCGTATCCATTTCATCGAACTCGACTTCTCGTCACAGGAGAAACTGGAGACTCAACTGACAGGTCATCAGTTCGACTATGTTGTGCATGCCGCTGGAGCCACCAAATGTCCGCATGCGGAGGATTTCTTCCACATCAATACTGAGGGTACACAGCATTTTGTCAATGCCTTGATTGCCTTACAGATGCCCTTAAGACGTTTCGTCTATATCAGTAGTCTGAGTATCATGGGTGCCATCCGTGAGCAACAACCCTATGAGGAGATCCGGGAGAATGATGAGGCTAAACCCAATACTGCCTATGGCAAAAGTAAGTTGGAGGCAGAGAAATGGCTGGAGACACAATCGATACCTTATATTATATTAAGGCCTACTGGTGTCTATGGTCCTCGTGAGCGTGACTATTTCCTTCAGATACAGAGTATCAAGAACCATGTTGACTTTGCCGTAGGATTCCAACGTCAGGACATCACCTTTGTCTATGTCACTGATGTGGTACAGGCGATCTTCCTCGCCTTGGAGAAAGGAGCCGTCGGACGCAAGTATTTCCTCTCTGACGGGGAGGTCTATCAGTCGGCGACCTTCAGCGACTTGGTGCATGAGGAGTTAGGTCGTCCCTGGTGGATTCGTGTGACGGCACCTATCTGGCTGTTGCGTATCATCACCTGTGTGGGTGACTGGTTGGGCAGGAAGACGGGTAAGATGTCGGCACTGAACAACGATAAGTTTAATATCCTCCGTCAGCGTAACTGGCGATGTGACATTCAGCCTGCACGTGAGGAACTGGGGTATGAGCCGAAGGTAAAACTCGCAGAGGGTGTCCGACACAGTATTCAATGGTATAAAGATCATGGATGGTTATGAGTGCCAATAGCCAGAAGCAAACAGCCAAAAGCCGAATATGGGCAGTTGAGAAGGTCATCTTTGCGTATATCGCCTTCACCATCTTATTGATGGTATGCTTTTGGGATAAGCAAGTAAACATCGCCCAGATGTTGGTGATGCGTTTAGAAATAGTACTTCTCATCATTGCGATGTGGATGCTCTATTGTTGGCGTCCGTGTCGACTGACCCGCTTCTTACGAGTGGCGGCTTTGATGATTACCCTGTCGTGGTTCTACCCCGATACGTATGAGGTCAACAGGGTTCTTCCTAATCTCGACCATATCTTCGCAGGTTTAGAGCAACAACTGTTTGGTTGTCAGCCCTCCTTGTTATTCTCCCAGAAATGTCCCTGGGGATGGTTCTCGGAGTTGATGTGCATGGGATATGTCAGTTATTTCCCGTTGATGGTGACCATCCTCCTCTATTATTTCTTCTGTCGCTATAAGGAGTTCGGGATGGCATCGTTCGTGCTCATCACCTCCTTCTTCATCTATTACACCATCTTTGTCATCCTGCCAGTCACAGGTCCGCAGTTCTATTATCTCGCGGCAGGTACCGACAAGATAGCGGCAGGTGTCTTCCCTAACCTGACAGACTATTTCCTGACACATAGTGAGCGCATGGCAGCACCTGGATGGAGCGATGGCTTCTGGTACCACATGCTGGATATTACCCATGATGCGGGAGAGCGTCCTACAGCAGCATTCCCCAGCAGTCACGTCGGAGTGACTACAGTAATCATGCTCCTTGCCGCCCATACCCGCAGCAAACGACTCTTCCTCATTATGCTCCCATTCTTTATTCTAATGTGTTTTTCTACCGTCTATATCTACGCCCACTATGCCATTGATGCCATTGCAGGACTATTGACTGGTTCCGTAATCTATGCGGTACTTCGCTTAAGGGCAAAAAAAATGGAACTCCGCTGAGTTCCTAAAAATCTTTGTTAACCTTAAATCTAATACTATGAAAAACACATTGCAAAGATACGAACTTTCTGAGAATCTGCAAGTTCTGATGCCTTAATTATTTTGTGTTCGCACACTTTCTTGACATAAATCAAGGTGTTACGATGATTTTCAACGAAAAAATTTGGTTAGTTGCAAATTAATTCCTATCTTTGCACACGATAACGAGACATAGTAATGATTAGGGATTTCGACCATCACAGCGTCGGAATTCTTTATTTTTTTGAACAAATAAAAAATTAGATAAGTATGGCTTATATGTCACAAGAAGGCTACGACAAGTTGGTAGCCGAACTACAGCGATTGGAGAGTGTGGAGCGCCCGAAGGCTTCCGCTGCCATCGCAGAGGCTCGCGATAAAGGCGACCTGAGTGAGAACAGTGAGTATGACGCCGCCAAAGAGGCTCAGGCTCACTTGGAGGACAAGATTAACCAGTTGAAGGTAACCATCTCAGAGGCGAAGATTGTGGACACTTCCCGTCTGAGTACCGACTCTGTTCAGATCCTGACGAAGGTGGAGATGACGAATCTCACTACCAATTCGAAGATGTCATACACCATCGTCAGTGAGAACGAGGCTGACCTCCGTGCTGGTAAGATCTCTATCAAGACCCCTATCGCACAGGGGTTGCTGGGTAAGAAGGTTGGTGACGAGGTGGAGATTAAGATTCCTCGTGGCGTCATCAAACTACGTATCGACAACATCTCTATCGCTTAATTCCCGAATATTATGGATATTTTCAGTAAAATCGCAGCAGGTGAGATTCCCAGTTATAAGTGTGCGGAGAACGATGAGTTCTACGCTTTTCTGGACATCAACCCATTGGTAAAGGGACATACGTTGGTGATTCCCCGTCGTGAGGTAGACTATTTCTTTGATATGGATGATGACGAACTGGCTCGCTATCAGCAGTTTGCCAAGCGTGTAGCCATCGCCATCAAGAAGGCGTTCCCCTGTCGTAAGGTGGCTCAGGTCGTATTAGGGCTGGAGGTGGCACATGCACATATCCACCTCATTCCCATGCAGAGTGAGGCTGATGCCGACTTCCGCCGTGAGAAACTGAAACTCACGGAAGAGGAATTCAAGGAAATAGCAGCGAAAATTCAGAAGGCGTTTGAGTAGACCCTCTCAGAGGGGGTTCTACACAAACTCCTCCCCATACTTCATCCGCACCTCATTCACGTATTTGCGAACGAGTGCAGAGGAGTCTCCTTTCTTACAGATCAGCAGTACGTTATCACTCTCTGCGACGATATAGCCGTCGAGTCCGTTGATGACGCCTAACCTGCCTTTCGGCAGTTTGATGACGTTGTTATGGCAGTCTTCCAGCATCACCTCTGAGTCGACAACCACATTGTCACCTTGTCCTCTGCTCATATACTCATAGAGGGCATGCCATGTCCCTAGGTCTGCCCATCCGAAGTCACAGTTCATGACACATACGTTCTCTCCATGCTCCAGCACACCACGGTCGATAGACAGGTTGGGATAGGAGGGATAGTTCTCGTTGACAAAAGCCATCTCCTCCTCGATGGTGATATCCGTACGGGTGTTGTCGAAACGATTCAGCACCTCTGGGAACAGTCGACGGAAGCACTGGTTCAGGTAATGGGCATTGGCAAGGATGATACCTGTGTTCCACAAGAACTCATCACTCTCCATAAACATCTGGGCGAAGTCTCTATCTGGCTTCTCCACAAAAGACTTCACGGTATATATTTCGGCAATCTTAGCACGTTCAGACATGATAACATCACCCTTTTGGATATAACCGTAACCTGGTTCCGGGCGGGAAGGCTGTACACCCAGTGTCAGCAGGTTGTTATGTCGTGAGACGAAATAGAACGCCTCTTCAAGATTCATGTAGAAAGCCTCTTCGTTCAGCACCAGTTGGTCGCTGGGGGTAATAATAACATTGGCATCAGCATCCCTTCTACATACTCGCATGTTAGCCCATGCGACACTGGGTGCTGTCTCTCTGTTGATGGGTTCTATCATCAGGTTCTCCTCATGCAGGTCAGGAAGTTGCTCTCTGACGATAGGAGCATATTCTTTGTTGGTGCAGATGAATATATTCTCTTTGGGTAAGATTTTCGCAATACGGTCGAAAGTCTGCTGTAACTGCGTACGACCGACACCGAAAAAGTCGATAAATTGCTTCGGTTTCTCATCCCTGCTGCAGGGCCATAGGCGCTTCCCCTTTCCACCAGCAAGGATGACGCAATAGTTTTTCTTGTCAATTTCCATAAGATTAGATTTAATCCTTATTCTGCTACGAAGATACGAAAAATCCCTTTATCTACCAAGAATAATCAGAAAAAACAAGAAAAATTAAAATTTTTCAAGGTTCAATGGTCAATTTTAAATTATTATTTGTAACTTTGCACCCGATTTTTGAGCCCAGATGGCGGAATCGGTAGACGCGCTGGTCTCAAACACCAGTGGGGCAACCCATCCCGGTTCGAGCCCGGGTCTGGGTACTCTTTGAGAGTACGACGCACGTCTCAAAGCACCCTGTAAGTCAACAACTTACAGGGTTTTCTCTTTTTAAGAGGTCGCATGTCGGCTGAAACATGGCTGAAACATTTACCACTTTCTATTATACTCAATAACACCCAAATACCCTATTATTCCGCCTGAAAAGCATGGGAGAGCCTTATATACGATAAAGAAGAATAGACCGATGCAAGGCGCGTGGGCGAGGGAAGCCCACCAAAGAAAATCGTCTGCATCAAATTGTAATGTCTGGTCGCATGGTGGAGAGCCGTGATGACCCGGCATTTGAGCGAAAATATATCCGCTGCATGATTTAAGTGGTGCTAATGCCGCCGCTTAGGTTGTGTTGTTGGATGCTCATAAGTAAAGAGACAGACTCCACATAGATTAAGGAGTTTGCCTCTTTATTTTTTCGCCAGTAGTCCATTGGGATGAAGTTGCACGCGCACTTTGTCATGGCAACACAATATGAAAGTCCCACAGTTTGATGATGGGCTTCTAACGAATGACAACTTTTTTCCTTTAACTTTCTCGATTGCTTACTCCATTACGTAATCCCCTTTAATCATAGTCTCCAAACGATACGTCATCCCTTCACAGGTCAAGGTAATGTCAGGAGATCCTTTTTTCTCATAATACCAATAACCTGAGCTACTGATATTATTGTTCTTTCTATATCCCAACGAACTAAGTTGAGTTATCCATTTTTGACCGTTCGATTTTCCATAGACTATCACGAAAATGTGAAGGTACTCATACCAATTAAACACATCTTTGTATATGTTGACTATGCTTGCATTTGGGTTCTTGTTGTCAGCTTCGACCACTTGTCCATTTGTAAAATCACTCCCATCGTCAACAAAACTCAGACGGCAATTTTTATAGATGTATAATTCATCCTCGATAGTTCTGGATTTATTATACCCACGGCTTGACACAATATTCTGCCAATGGTTGTTTTTCTTTATAAAACTGGTGCGCATCCCTAACAAATCCGTTACAGATATAAAAGTTTGACCAACTGCACCCAAAGACAGGAACGTCATAAAGATAATACTAAATAACTGTTTCATAATTCTTTTGTCAAAATTTACTTACTGCTTTGATTATTTTAGCTACCAATAGTGCCTTCTTCATATTTTTATGGCTATCACCGAAAATGTCTGTTCCATAAGTCTTGCCTGCAAGCATAAGTACATCTATCATGGTATCCCATTGTTCTTCTGTAAAATTTCCTATTTTTTCTATTTCAACGGTTTTGCCAGATAGTTTCACGTTTATCTGTATTGAATTTTGAATTTCAGCAAATGCGACCTCTGCATTTTTCAATGTACCTGAAATACACTTCCCATCTCTCATTTTCAGTGTGAGCATACCGTTTTTATGAGTAAAGGTTTCTAGAACGTTTGCTGACAAAGAAAACAATTCTCCAGATGAAAACCTTTTTGATTTATCTTTCTGAAAAGGAGAGTAAAAATGTATATACGGCAAATCTGCTATTTGCTCATCAGCTGTTTCACTGCGTTTATCGGGCTTTGCACTTTTTGCGCAGGCATATATAATGTATGCAACTATTATAATTATTGTAAGTGTAATCATATCCTAACTAACTTTTACTTATTTCTTGAAACCTTTAAATTTTGGAATCTTTAAATCCACACTTTTGGATATATTCGGCATGCTCCATCCTGTTTTACCCATTTTACTTTGTTCTTCTTTTCCCGAAGTAAACTCCAAAGTAAATTGATTTGAGCGTAACCATTCACATGTGGAAGTGTCCTCCCATTTCATTGCTTCATAGACCCTCACAGGGGTATAAGGATGGTCGGCATCTGAATCTGCCATCCAATGCACCACTTTGTTCCATGCTGTTCCATCCCTAAGAGCTTCATAGTCTTGTCCTTGCTTCGCCCAAGCATCAAAATCCATCGTTTCTACAATGTATTTGGGAATCATGTCTGTCCGAGCCAATGCTTTTGCCAATGTTTGGGCTGGGGTAAAAATACATGCTACCCTATCTGCTGTCAATTCAGAGGCTCTGCTCCAAACAAGAAGTGCCTGTCTTACAGGTTTCATGGCGAAGTTGCCGACAATGCCGACAAAAGTGTCCGCAATAGCATCACCGAATGAGAAAATTGCATTTGCCAATGTCTGATACAATACATGTTGGCAGAGTATATGTCCACACTCATGTGCAAGAACAGCATCCAGTTCTTCACCTTTTACTCTTCTTATGAGACCGAGAGTAAGTACAATATACACTTTCTTGCGTCCTGATGTCCAAGAGTTTGCTATAGGACTCATTTGAAGATATAACTCAGGCACGTCAATTCCAAGCCTTTTACATATTGGTGGAAGACGATTGTATATTTCTGGCATTTGTGTTTCTGAAAGTCGTATATTGGTAGTGACGTTCTCACTCCATGCCAATTCGTCGTACCCATATTCAAACACTTTTTCCATGATTTTAGGTAGTGTCGGAATACTCTTTAATGCCTTTAATGCTTTTGCATCTTGTGGGTGTATAAGTTCTTCTATATTCATAATCATCCAATCTTTTTTACGTCCAAACATGCAGAATTAAGAATGCCCAGTTTCTTAGCATCAACTCCTCTCTGGAGAAGGAATGCTTGTGCTATCTGCTCTTTATTGTTATATATAGGGTTAGCATGGCTATACGTTTGTAAATCGACATACAGCCCCTTATCTACACGTTGCCCACTTCCAACCCTCGTGGTTTTTACCGTAATTCTGAATATTGCCATTGCTCTTATTGTTTTCTTCTTTTGGAACCACCACCAGATGAATAGCCAAAAACTTTGTTGCACGATTTACACTGATATTCGCAGGAATTTTTCTTGCATACACATTCTGCCTTTTCAAGCATCTTATGGCCTGCTCCATGACCGACAACAGGGATGGCATGTGCTATCATAGCAAGAGGTGTTATGGCAGCATAGGTTGTCATGTCTTTAACAACAGATTCTGCATAACCAAATGCAGTTCTTTTTACATTGGAACTACCACAATAAGGACAAAATATAGTATTTGCCATGACTGGTTAGATTTCTACTGCCAGCAAGCCCAAACAGGCAAATTGTTATTATTCCGTGATGTATATATACAAAAAAGACGTGGGCTTCATACATCTACTTGTCCCACTGTCAAGGTCTCGCATTACCTCCTCGTCTAGAACAAGCAATGCGAACCCACGCCGAATATGATAGTTAGCAGCACCGTTATAAAAACGATGAGGCATAGGCATATCACATCCAGAGTGGCATTCACTATTGCTATCATTGACGAGGATTCAAAGTTGCGAGTTTTGACAGTCAACTCAAGCGTAGTAAACGCCAATTATGTATATACTTCCTGCCCCTGCCTTACAAGTGGAGGGTGCAGTCTGCGACTGCAAAGGTAGCGAATTTCTATCATATAATGACCATGATACGCCATAAAACTGCATTTTGAAAGGCTTTTTTAACTCCAAACGATATTCTGACACTAAAAAACACGCTTTTCAGAACACCGCCCACAACCATAACGAGAGCCTTATATTAAAGAGACAAAAGAACAAGTATAACATTAACAATTTAAAATCAGTAAAACAATGAACGTAAACAATGAAATTTTGAAAAAGTCCCTGCGTGGGATTAAGTATGTTGGCGAGGTCGTTATCCTGTTAGACACCCTGCATCATGGGTACAGACTTTATAAGGAGTACGTCGCGCCGAGAATCAAACGTGGAAAGGGCAGTACCGATGAACCTGTAAATGACAAACAATGAGACCATCGAAGCCCTAACCATCATCTTAGAGGCGGTTTTAGCCGTTCTCAAAGCGATTAAGAAATTTGCGACTTTGCTACAGAAAATCAGGAAAGCGAAGCCGTGAGAGTAAACAACCTTTTAAATCATAGACATTATGACAAAGAAGAAAACAAAATCAGAAATGGAGATTGTTCCCACATCGGGAACTGTCACCTCCCCCCTTGTCATCCCTGCTGATGACGTAGAGGAAACTGTGGTGCTGGAAGAAGAAACAACTATCGACCCAGACAACCACCCAAACTTCATCGAGAGCAACACTTCGGCTATCACGCTTGAAGAACTCTCGGAAAAGTGTATTGTTCCAACCTTCGCGGACAACACTCTGACGATTGCAAACCAATCATTCATAGAGAGCGTAATGGAGGCTGGAAAGACCGTATTCGGGGAACTTACCCCTGTGGAGATTCGGGTCAGCCATCAAGTAAATGGTAGAATCCCGACTGCTCTGTACAAGTGTAAATGATAACGTAAAAGTATACCAAATAATAATTCAAAAGTATACCACTTCGACTGAGTGCTGCAAAGGTACAAAAAGTTTGTTACACATTACTTGTTGTTGATATATTTTTTTGTTTCTTTAATACGATATGACGTACCTGTCATGTTGACCAGATATGATTTATGACAGAGTCTGTCGACAAGAGCCGAGCATAACACTTTATCCTTGAGAACCTCCTCCCATCTGGTAAAGGGGAGATTGGTTGTGATAATAGTAGACTTTTTCCCTGTTCTGAGTGAGAGATGATTGAAAA
>FLNX01000190.1_pt1 | contig 18037 bp, 10 predicted proteins | sample 1140341 | NCBI WGS metagenome assembly FLNX01 (sample SAMEA3878208, study PRJEB12797) | bioreactor metagenome | biome: Moose rumen | place: Sweden | collected 2011-10
TGAGTGAGTGCCTGCGGAGCAACGTAGGGATAGTCGGAGCCGTAGAGCAGATGGTCGGGCGTAGTGATGGTGAGAAGCATGCGGATGACCTCCGGCGAGTGCGCTCCGGCGAGGTCGTAGTAAAGGGCTGCGAGGTTGGCCTCCCAGTCGATGTCGCCCACCAGTTTGTTCGCTTGCATCACGGGCGTGAGCGACTTCATCCTCGGAACCATCAGCGGCAGATAGGCACCGCAATGGGGCACCACCACCTTTATATTATTATAGCGGGCCAGCACATTGCGGCTAATCATGTTGCTCACGGCGCGGGTGGTTTCCGAGAGATACTCCTGCATGGCGAGCGGCGTCTGCTCCATCACCTGACGGTTGACGGGTTCTGGACGATGCGGATGCAGGATGACCACTGCCTTCCGCTCGTTGAGGAACGAGAAGAGCGTGTCGAGTTCCGGCGCACCGAGATACTGCCCCTGTACGTTTGTCGCCAGTTTGATGCCGTCAGCCCCCAGCACGTCCAGTGCATAGCGAGCCTCCTCAATGGCTGCCTCGACATCAGGCAGGGGTAGGGCAGCACAGAAGCGAAACCTGTCAGAATGCTTCCGCTTCATCCTTGCAGCAGCCTCGTTAGTCGCTCTTACCACTTCTGCGGATAACGGTTGAGGCGCCGCCAACGTCAGTACCGACATCTGAATCCCCGCCTCATCCATCCACTTCAACTGTGCCTCCGCATCCCATTTGGGCAACGGATATCCCTCATCCAACAGTCTGCCCTCCTTCTCCAGTGCAGACACGAACTCCGGCGTGATGATGTGCGAGTGTACATCAATCACCCCCTGCGCCATCGTGCTCATCGTCACCATACTCAATACAATTGCAATAATCTTTCTCATAACTGGCTGCAAAGATACAAAAAAATCCGCAAACCACACCTACGCGATTTACGGATTTATCTACCCGTTTTACTGATTCTTATCCATTCCTTATACGAACAAGTCATCCATCACAACTTGCCTCTGTACCATACCGCTGTGCTTTCCATAGGTGATGCCGTATGCGTTATACTTTGCCACAGATGTACAAAAACTACCACATTTGGCAGGATTTGATATGCTAAATCCTGCCGATTATGATCATTCTTAACTAATATCGGCATGATTTACGCTTTTTACTCCATCGAGTGTAAAGACATTCTTCTAGTCCTCCAGGTCCATCGCCTGAAGGTATTTCTTTTGCTTATCAGTGGGTGTCTCCACGCGCAGTATATTCTAGGAGGTGGTGTCGCCGCGCTCCTCAAACGAGGGCAGGCTCTTCCACTGGTTGATGAGCATCTCTTGGAACAGGTCGGCCACCTCGTCCTGGTCGTTGGAGAATATGTAGCATACGGTGTAAATCGTGCTGCGGTTCTCCCTGACCATTCGTTCAAATTCATGTTCTAAGTTTTTATTGATTCGTTGTTTAATTGACTCGTTCTGATATGAAATCGCACGGAGGTGGCAAAAACTACAAAAATGGTTCCTTTTTGAAGAATTTTTCTCTAATCTTTGTAAAATTGGAATAATTTGACTAACTTTGCAGCGCATTTTAACGAAGGAGGACTGAATATGGAATTACAGACCGTTAAGACAAGAAAGGAAAAACTGATACCAAGCGGTGCCAGCATGGATGGTATCAGCATCAGGCGGACAGGCATCGCAAAGGTGCTGTGGCGCAAACTGAATGTGGAGGTTCCCAAAAGCGAGGTGATTGCTAACGGTGTGAACATTATTTGAAATAAGCATTTTGACGAAGAAACAAATAATAGCCGCTCACGTTGGGCGGCTATTATTTGTTTCTATAATCATTCCATCGAGTGTTCCCTACCTCCACGGGTATCAATGCCAGTTGCATCGGCCTGTGCTTCGAGTCGTGCTATCTCCTCGGCAGTCAACTGAATCTTTACAGCCTCGGCATTCTTCTAGTCCTCCAGGTCCATCGCCTGAAGGAATTTCTTTTGCTTATCAGTGGGCGTCTCCACGCGCAGTATATTCCAGGAGGTGGTGTCGATGCGCAGGCCGGCATCGGAGAGGTAATCGGCGTAGGGGATGTCGTCGGTGGTATCTACGAAGTGGCGCACCTCAGAAAGGGGTTGTCCGGCTACTTCGGCACAGGCACTCCAGAACTCCTCTTCGGTGAAGCCGCGTTGCAGTTCTTGGTAGTAGCGGCGATAGAGTAGGCGCATAACATCATCAAGCGACTTCTGCTGCTGGGTCTTGCGACGGATGTCAATGTCGAGAAGCAGGCCGATGATGGGCCCTTTGAAGTAGTAGTTGATGCGCACGTCGCGGGCGTTGTCGTCGGGGTTCATGAAGTTCAGCCAGATGTCATAACTACTCTGGCGCAGGCTCTGGTGGTGCTGTCCCTCGTTGGGTGCATAGTGGGCGAAGTAGGTGGAGAGGAGTTCCAGTGCCTCGTCTGGCGTGGTGATGCCCGCATAGCGCAGCAGTCGGAACTCATAGTAGCACGTCAGTCCCTCGCTGACCCAGAGCATAGGTGTGATGGCCTCGTGGTCATAGTCCAACGGCCATAGTTCGGCAGGCCGGATGCACTTGACGTTGTAGAGGTGGAAGTATTCGTGCGCCACGAACGCCAGGAACTTCACCTCCTCGCGTCGGGTGTCGAAGCGGTAGGTGCCATCAGTGTAGCAGGCTTGTGAGTTGAGGTGTTCCAGCCCACCGCTTCCCTCTCCCATGTGGATGAGGCAGTAGTTGTCGTAGGGCACGTCGCCCATCATCTGTGTGGTGGCCGAAACGATGCGCCTGAAGTTCTCTTCCAGTTGCATCTCCTCGGCACCGTCGGGCGTCTCGAGGGCGAACTCGTAGTCATGTCCCTCGTGAGCGAACTTTCTCCTATAGAAGTTGCCCAGCAGCAAAGGAGAGTCGTAGAGTACGTCGAAGTCCTTGGCGGTGAAGGCGCAACTGTCGTCGGCATGCGGTTTCATTCCTGTGGCAATCTGCTGCCATCCCTCGGGAAGTTCGAATCGCACGGTCACGGGGTGCGTCTGTTCGCCTGCGACATACATGAATACGCCGTTGGGTGCCACGAAGGCTATGTCCCGTTCCACACGGCTGGAGGCCACGTCGCGCTGGTTGGCATAGACGCGGTATCTGACTTCCATACGCCCGTTCTCGGGCAGTGCCACGCGCCAGCGGTTCAGGCCTTCCTTTGTCCATGTGAGTGCTTGGCCCTGTGCGTCATGAGCACTGAAGTCTGTCAGGTGCTTGGCGAAGTCCAGCATCTCGTAGTACCCCGGTGCCCAGCGCGGCATCGTCAGCACCACGTCGGAGCGATTGGGCTGGGTGCTGTCTGCCTGGTATGTGAGGCAGACGTTCAGGTAGTGGCCAGCCGTGTCGGGGCTGACCGTGTAGTCCAAGTGATAGTCGGCAGAAGTTCGGTTGCAGCCAACTGTGAGTGCAAATAGGAACATCGCCAGGAGAATGGAGAGGTTGTTGCGTGTATGCATTGTCGTCTGATTTTTCTGCAAAGGTACGAATAATCCCGCAAATTTGTATCGTTTCGGACGTTAAAAGTTCGAAACGCGGGCGAGGCGCCACTCGCTGAATAACTACCAGCACTACAGCGACAACGATAAAAAATCTTAATTCACGCAGTATTCCCGCTTTTTTGTGTACCTTTGCCGCGTCTTAAAGTGTATATAGAGATGAATAATGTAATAAAGACAATGAAAAAAGTATTTTTGAGTTTAGCAATGGTGGCCATCGCTGCCAGTTGTACTGCAGACAACAAACTGCACGTGAAGATTGATGCCAAGAACCTGGGCGACACCATCGTGGTCGTCTCACAGGAGAATCCCGATGCCCGCCAGACCTTCACTGGCAAACAGGGCGTGTTCGACTTTGAGGTGGAGGTGGCAGAGCCAACGACGCTCTTCCTCGTTGAGCCGCAGATGTTCCGTGGCATCCCTGGCGTCCAGTTCCAGATTCCCGCCGTTCCCGGCGAGCAGGCTACGATCACCCAGGAGGCCGGAGCCAACCGCTACGACATCACCGGCTCGAAGTTCTATGCCCAGTATCATCAGGCTGACCTGATGATCGAGGATGCCCAGAAGGAGATGAACGACTTTATGCAGAAGTGCCAGGCGATGATGGCCAGCGGCACACCTCGCGACTCCGTGATGAAGGTCTACAATGAGGGTATCGAACCCCTCCAGCAGAACTTCTCGACTAAGGTGATGGACTATATCAAGGCCCACGCTGACGAAGAGGCTTCTGCCGCCATCATCACGCAACTGGAGGATCCGGATAAGATGAAGGCCGCCATCGCCTTGCTCAGTCCCGCCGTACGCGACGGTCGCTGCAAGCCCCTCTACCAGAAGATCCTGGATAGGGTGGAGGCTCAGCAGAAAGCCGAGGCTGAGGCTGCCCAGAAACAGGCCACAGGTGTTGAGGCACCTGACTTCACACTGAACGATATCAACGGCAAGCCGCTCTCGCTGAGCAGTCTGCGTGGCAAGTACGTGATCATTGACTTCTGGGGTTCGTGGTGCGGCTGGTGCATCAAGGGCTTCCCTGAGATGAAGGAGTATTATAAGAAGTACGCGGGCAAGTTCGAGATTCTGGGTGTGGACTGCAACGACACCGAGGCCAAGTGGAAGGCCGCCGTTGAGAAGCACGAACTGCCCTGGCTGCACGTCTACAATCCGCGTGAGTCGAAGGTGCTGAGCCAGTATGGCATTCAGGGCTTCCCCACCAAGATCATTGTCGGTCCCGATGGCAAGATCGTGAAGACCATCGTCGGCGAGGATCCCGCCTTCTATACGCTGCTCGACAGCCTGTTCAAGTAAGGCCACACGAGCATACGTCCCACGGAGCCGTAGTCCTTGAACAGGAAGCACCACCAGCGCCCCTCCGGTATCTTCTAACGATTATGAGACGTTTTTCCTTCAGGGTATGGGGATTTTGTGTAACTTTGCCCGCAAAAAGATACTGTTATGCATAGATTGATCGGATTGCTGCTATTTGTCTCATTCGTCGGACATTGTTCGGGCCAGACGGGCTACTTCTTCCCTGCTGACCGTTTCTCGAGCGGACTCATCAATGACGTCTGCCAGGATAGCCACGGCTACATCTGGATAGCCACGGAGAACGGACTCAACAAGTTCGACGGCTATCGCTTCACGAGTTATTACCACCATCCTGACGACTCCACCACGCTGAGCAGTAACATCGTGGTGAAACTCTACTGCGACCGACTGGGGCGACTCTGGGTGGGCACGAGAATGGGACTCTCCCGCTACGACTATACTACTGACCAGTTCGAACGTTACCCCTTCAATGAGGAGGAAGCCCGTGTAACGGCTATGCTGGAGCGCAAGGACGGCGAGTTCCTGATTGGCACCTCGGGGCGCGGACTCTACACCCTCAATCAGGGCCGGATAGAGAAGATAGCCGACGGATACACCATCCCCTCAGGCAACTGGTACTATAATAAGATGATGGAGGACGGCCAGGGGCGTTTCTGGAAGTGCGGCTATGGCGAGGAGGTGACGATGAAAGACGGCGACGGGGTGCATCTGCTGACCGTGAAGCAAGGCATCGTGGTGGGAATGGCTGATATGGGCGACGAGATACTGGTGGTCTGTATGCACGGCATCTACAGTTACCGCAATGGTCAGTTCGGCGATGCCCAGATTGATCTCTCAGCCCTGAAGGGTGAAAAAGTTGCAATCTGCTGCTCGTTCCAGAATCGTGACGGTGATATATATATAGGTACGCGAGGCGATGGTCTCTTCCTGCTAAAGAAGGGGAGCCGGAAACTGACCCGCGTGGAGTGCCGGATACAGGAGATTGACTTGAACACGGCGAAGATATGGACTATCAACGAGGACCACTATGGCAATATCTGGCTGGGATGCCAGTCGAAGGGGCTGGTGATGATTCCCCGTGTGCAGCCGCAGTTTGCCTCGTGGACGCTCTCAGCCCAGGGCTATAATGTCAGTTCAACGATCACATCAGTCTGCGAAGGTGACGGCGGTATGATCTGGTGTACCGTACAGGGCAACGGTGTGTTTGGCTTCAATGTCGAGGGACGTGTTGTCGCTCATCCTGCTGCTCCTTCGCCGGCTGAGATCATCTATCGTGACCGCAAAGGGCGCTACTGGCTGGGTACTGACGATGCTTTCTATGCCTATAACCCTTTGACGGGGCAAGCGCTGCAGCGTGCCACCTTTGAATGCGACCGCCTGAACGATATGACGGAGGACAACCAGGGCAACCTCTACATCTCGACCTTCTCTCGTGGATTCAAGATATACAATCCTGAGAAGGGGATGTTGCACGGTTATCTCTCGACCGACGAGGATACAGGTCGAGGCACTCTTTTAAACAACTGGATTATGATGATGATGCCTGACAGTCAAGGCTATGTGTGGATGGCCACATCGGCAGGCGTGTCGTGCTTTGATCCAGCAACCGACAGTTTCTATCCCTACGGGTGGCGCAGCATCCTGAATGGCAAGATGTGCTACTCGCTCTGTGAAACGAAGAGGGGTGATATATTGATTGGTACGGACGAAGGCATCTACCGCTATGTGCGCGGGAAGCAGGACGCTGAACGCTTTACGACGGATGGTGGACTGGCAGACAAGGCGGTGGGCTACATCGTTGAGGCTAATAATGGGGACATCTGGTGCTCCACGTCGATGGGTATCTGGCAGTATAGTGGAAAGTGGATCGGACACGTCAGTGGTAATGGTTTGACGGCCAAGGAGTATATCAACTGCGTGGGCCATCATAGTGACGAGGATGTCGTGTACTTTGTGAATAACGACGGTCTGATCGTGTTCCGTCCCGCCCAGGTGACGGGGACACACAAAGAACTGCCGCCCGTGCAGTTGACTGAGTTCCTGATAGCCGGTCATCGCGTGGGCAGTCTATCGGATTCGTTCACCATCTCCTACCTCGATAATGTCGTGGCCCTGGAGTTCTCGCTGCTCGACTTCAACAATCCCGACAACATCCTCTTCGAATACCGCATAAACGACGGAAAGTGGGTGCAGAATGCCGAGGGGCAGAACAGCATCCAGTTGAGCCATCTGCAACCCGGTACCTATCAGATTGAGGTGAGGGCACTGTCGGGCGGTATCTATTCAGCCTCGAAGACCATCACGGTGCAGGTGACGCCACCATGGTATCGCTCGTCGTGGGCCTACTTCCTCTATGCGCTGGTGGCCCTGGTCCTATTGTTGCTTTTAGGCTGGATCCTGCGGAAACGGGCCCATCGCCGGCTTGACGAGGAGAAGATGCGCTTCCTGATGAACGCCACCCACGACATACGCTCGCCGCTGACGCTCATTATGGGGCCGCTGAAAAAATTGAGAAATTCAGAGATTGAGAGGTTGAAGACCGTGGATGAGTTCCATACCTTCAATTCGACAGTCCTTCAGCCCTCCATCGACACCATCGACAGGAACGCCCAGAAACTGATGATGCTCGTGAACCAGATACTTGATGAGCGGAAGATAGACAAAGGGCAGATGCAGATCCACTGTCAGGAGACGAACATCGTCGATCTCGTGAGCGGCATCTGCAAACTCTATCAGTATGAAGCCCAGCAGCGTAACATCGCCTTCACGTTTGAACACGAACTGAACAATGTTCCGCTTTGGGTAGACCGTATGAACTTCGACAAGGTGATCTCCAACCTGCTCTCCAATGCCTTCAAGTACACCTGCGACAACGGGGAAGTGAAGGTGGAGGTGAAAAGTGAAAAGGGAAAAGTGAATAGTGAAGAGAGGGTCAGCATCCGGGTCATCGACAGTGGGGTAGGCTTCAAAGAAGGGGAGTCGACGAAGAATCTGTTCGAGCGTTTCCACCAGGGTTCTAATACAGTGAATCTCACGACGCAAGGAACAGGTATCGGCCTGAACCTCTGTCGCAGTATCGTGGAAATGCACGGCGGCAGCATCAAGGCCGGGAACAGGACCGACGGTCAGCGTGGTGCCTGCTTCACCGTCTTGATGCCGACGGGCAGCAAACACCTGAAGCCCGAGCAGATAGTGGAGAACAAGAACCGCAGCGAGGTGCTTTCGACCTCGATCAATGTGGGCAAGAATCACAAGAACTATCGTGTGATGCTGGTGGATGATGATCCTGAGATACCCGACTACATCCGCTTCGAACTCGGCAACTACTACCACTTTACTGTCTGCCAGAACGGAAAGGAAGCCCTGAAGGCCCTGCTGACTGAAGACAAACATTACGATATCGTGGTCAGCGACGTGATGATGCCAGAGATGGATGGCATCACCCTGCTGAAGCGCATCAAGGAGAATCCGCATACTAGTGAACTGCCCGTCATCCTGCTGACCTCGAAGACGGAAGTGGAGTTCCGCCTCGAAGGCCTGAAGAAGGGAGCCGATGCCTATCTGGCCAAGCCCTTCGATATGGAGGAACTGCATGTGCAGATAGACAATCTGGTGGGTAACATGCGACGGCTGAAGGGCGTCTTCACCGGTGCGTCTACGCAGAAGGACAAGGTGGAGGACGTGGAGGTGAAAGGCAACGACGAGATACTGATGGAGCGCGTGATGAAATCGGTCAATGCCCATCTGTCAGATCCCGACTACAACGTGGAGAGCCTGGCCAAGGATGTCGGCCTGAGCCGTGCACAGTTGCACCGCAAGATGAAGGAGATGACGGGTCTGGCCACGGGCAAGTTCGTGCGCGATATCCGTATGCAACAGGCCGCCCGCCTGATCCGTGAGGGTCGGGTGAATGTCTCACAGGTAGCCTTCAGTGTCGGCTTCAGTGATTTGGCCCATTTCTCCACCGTCTTCAAGACTTACTACGGTATGACGCCGTCAGAATATGCGGCGCAACACGGAGAATGAAACATTTCCTTTTCGAGATGTAACCGACGGGAACCCTTTTGAGGCATCCGTCGGTTTTTCTTTTGTTGTGCCACAAATACGAAAGCCATTGCAACGTTTTTCCATCCGTCCTAAACGTTTTTCGACGTATCTTTGCAACCGAAAACTTTACTTCATTTTATTAATTAATTACAACTAACAATGAGAAAAAGATTATTTCTGCTACTACCAGTGCTTCTGCTAAGTGTAGTCAGTGCGTATGCGCAAAGCGTGGTACGCGGCATTGTGATTTCGGCGACAGACCAGGAACCCATCATCGGAGCCTCCGTCGTTGAAAAAGGATCAACCAATGGAACCATTACCGGTATGGACGGAAGATTCCAACTCTCAGTCCAGAAGAACACCAGGCTCGTGGTCTCGTACATCGGCTATGTGACAAAGGAAGTCACGGCAACCAGTAATGGTGAGATCACGGTGGTGCTGCAGGAGGACAACAACCTGCTCGATGATGTCGTTGTGGTGGGTTATGGCACCATGCGTAAGAGCGACCTGACGGGTGCCGTGACGCGTGCCAACATTCAGGCCTTCGAGAAGTCGACCAACACCAACCTGCTGCAGTCGTTGCAGGGTTCTGTGCCGGGCCTGAACGTAGGCCAGGCCAGTTCTGCCGGTAGCGATCCCGGCATCTCCATCCGTGGTGCCAACACCATCTCTGGTAGCACGAGCGTGCTGATCATCCTCGACGGCATCATCTATACAGGTAGTCTCTCAAGCATCAACCCTGCCGACATCGAGAGTGTCGACGTACTGAAGGATGCCTCGGCCACTGCCGTCTATGGTGCACAGGCAGCCAACGGTGTGCTGCTGATTACCTCGAAGAAGGGTGCCAAGGGCAAGGCCAAGGTGTCGTTCTCGAGCAGTTACAGCCGTCAGACACCGACGAACAAGATGCACACGATGAACCGCGACGAGATGCTGACGTTCGACAATGAGTGTCTGTGGCAGTTCTCCAAGACCGAGGCTTCGGGCTACACCCAGCAGGATCCCAACTTCAGACTCTCCGAGCGTATGCCGGATGCCTGGATGACCGATGATCAGGGTAACATCATCCCTGGCGACTACGACTGGTGGAGCGACTTCACGCGTACGGGTACCATCTTGGAGAACAAACTGAACATCTCCGGCGGCAGCGATGCAATGTCATATCTCGTCTCATTAGGCAATACCGCCCAGAAGAACTATCTGCTTAACGATGACTATAAGCGTAACTCGGTCCGTGTGAACCTCGACATCCAGCCCGTCAGTTGGCTCAAGGCTGGTGTGCAGGCTTTCGGCTCCTTTGAGAACCGCGATGGTCAGGAGACCTATCTGCCCTTCCTCATCGAGTGCAGCCCGCTGACGCAGCCCTACGATGCCGACGGCAATATGAACCACTATCCCGCCCACGATGCCCGCGAGAATCCCTTCCACGGGTCGTTGGTCGACGACTATGACCGCACCAATTCCTTCTTCGCCAATCTCTATGGTGAGGTACAACTGCCCCTGAAGGGACTGACCTATCGCATCAACTTCGGTAACAACTACCGCATCGGTGAGCATCACTATGCCAGTGAATATGCTGAGAACAGCAATGGCCAGGCCTATAAGCACCACTCCACCTATTATGACTATACGCTGGATAACATCCTGAACTACCAGAACCTTTTCGGCAAGCACAGTGTCGGCGCAACGCTCGTCTATGGTGCCTCACGCCGTAAGTACAGTTATACGGCAGCCGATGCCAAACTGTTCCCCCGTATGACGTTGGGCTATAACTCACTGGAACTGGCCTCTACCCAGACCACCAACAGCGACGCCTGGCTGGAGACACTGCTCTATCAGATGGCCCGTGTCAACTATGCCTACGATGGTCGCTATATGCTCACGGCCACGGTGCGCCGCGATGGCTTCTCAGGCTTCTCTGCCAACAACAAGTCGGCTGTGTTCCCCTCAGTGGCCCTCGGCTGGGTACTTACCAACGAAGAGTGGTTCAAGGTGCCTCAGTTGGACTATCTGAAACTGCGTGCCGGCTATGGCGTCAGCGGTAACCAGACCTCGCGCTACTCCTCGCTGGCCCGCGTCAACTCTTCCATTGGCTATATCTTTGGCGACGGCGCCTCTGGAGCAATGCGTCAGGAACTGGCTTCAATGGAGAACTCCAACCTGAAGTGGGAGAAGACCGCCGGTCTGAACTTCGGCATCGACTTCGGCATCCTGGGTAACCGTATCACGGGTAACATCGAGTATTATTCTACCAAAACAAATGACCTGCTCTATGCCGTGTCGATTCCCTCTATTACCGGTTTCACGTCGATTATGTCGAACGTGGGTGAGATCAAGAACCGAGGCTTCGAGTTGACCATCAACTCTCGCAACATCGTGACGAAGGACTTTGAGTGGACTTCGATGTTCAACCTCTCGACCAACAGCAACGAGATCACCAAACTGGCAGGCCTTGACACCGATGGCGACGGTGTGGAAGACGACCTCACCTCTTCGTCGCTCTTCATTGGCGAGTCGCTCTCCTGTATCTACGACTACACGGTTGATGGTATCTGGCAGGTAGGCGATGACATCCCCGAGGGCTATCATCCCGGAAACTATCGTATCGTAGACATCAACGAGGATGGCAAGATTGACGAGAATGACCGCAGCATCATTGGTAAGACTGATCCTTCTGTCCGTATGGGCTTGCTGAACAGTTTCAAGTACAGGGGACTGACGCTGAGTTTCTTCCTCAATGCCGTCCTCGGTGGCAGCAAGAGTTATATGGGTAAGAACTCCTACGCTGAACTGGTGAATGACAACACCCTGCGCCACAACCGCCTGACGGAACAGGTTGACAACTTCTGGACGCCCAGTAATCCAGGTGGCATCTACGCCCTCTATAACGCCAACCCCGCCATCAACCCCTTCCGTTACGAGAACCGTTCGTTCCTGAGACTTCAGGACATCACCCTCTCCTACGACCTGCCGAAGCAGTGGATGCAGAAGATTCACATCGACGGCGTCAACGTCTACCTGAGTTGCAAGAACCTGCTGACCATCACTGGCTGGCACGGCTGGGATCCCGAACCCAATATGACCTATCAGGACATCAACGGCCAGAACCGCACGACGGGTAGCCGCTACGAGGATCGTCCCGTGATGAAGAGTATGACATTAGGTATCAACATTAATCTCTAAACCACAATGAAAAAGATAATATTATTCTCCATGCTCGCAGCAACGCTGCTGACTGGATGCAACGAAGATAAGTTCCTCGAGGAGAAGGCACTCGACTTCAATTCGGCCTCGAACTCCTATAACACGGCAGCCGACTTTGATGCCGCTGTCACAGAACTCTACTACCTGACCCGTGAAGAGTTCTATACCACCTACGACCGCACGACGGACCTGTCGAAATTTGCGGATATGTGGATCACGGCAGATCCTCTGCAGTCGAATGTTGTGGCTGATCTCTCGCCCTCTGGGGCCATCGCCAAGTTCTTCTGGGATGAGAACTATAAACTCATCGCCCAGGCCAACACCGTGATTACCCGTCTGCCCAATTCCACGGCATTGAACGATGATCAGAAGAAACTCTACGAGGCCAAAGCCCGCTTCTTCCGTGCCCTGGGTTACCGCACGCTGGTCTATCTCTATGGTGACGTGCCCCTGCAACTCGAAGAAGTGACGGAGCCGAAGACTGACTACACCCGTGAGCCGAAGGCTACAGTATTGGCTCAGGTGGTGGAAGACCTGGAGTTTGCCGCAGCCAACCTGCCAGACATCAGTGGTGTGCGCGACGGTGAGATCAGCAGCCCTGCAGCCAATATGCTGCTTTCGGAAGTCTGTCTGGCCACTGGTGCCAACGACAAGGCCGTCAGTGCCGCTACGGCTGTCATCAATAATGCCAACCTGAAACTGATGACCCAGCGTTTCGGCTCACAGGCCAGCGAGGATGGCGATGTGTTCTACGATCTCTTCCGTCCGAACAACCAGAACCGTGCCTCCGGCAATACTGAAGGCATCTGGGTAATCCAGTTTGAGACCAACGTAGAGGGTGGCGGCAACAATACCAGTCACTTCTTCTGGAACGCCGGCAGTTTCTGGGGTGAGCGTTTCTTCGCCCCGCAGGTGGATAAGTTCAAGATCATCACGCCCGACGGTGTGAACCTCCAACTCTTCAACTGGCCTATCGGCGATATGACCGGTGGCCGTGGCATCGGTACACACTACGCCGTGGATCATCTCTACAGTGGCATCTGGGCTGACGACTTCGACGATATGCGTAACTCTGAGTACAACTGGCCGCGCCGCTTCAAGATCCATCGTCCCGAGGTGCTCGATGCCTATCCTGAACTGGCTGCCGCTATGCCCGACGGCTACTTCGACCTGGAAAAGACCGTGCTGCCCGCAGGCTATTCGATGGAGACAGGCTTTGGTGGCGGTACGAATGCCACGACGCAGTTGCCCAACCGCTTTATGTGCGGCTACTCTACGAAGATGACCACGCCGTTCCATCATCCTGATGCACAGTATGGCAACAAGGCCACCTATACGCTCGCTGGAACAGGCGGCAAGACTTTTACGGACCAGTACTTCTTCCGTCTGGCTGAGGCCTACCTGTTGCGTGCTGAGGCTTACGTCAACCTGGGCCGGAATGCTGAGGCTGCTGCCGACATCAATGTGCTACGTAGCCGTGCACAGGCTAAGAACGTAACCGCTGAGCAGATGAGCATCGACTTCATCCTCGACGAGCGCCTCCGCGAACTTGTCTGTGAGGAGAAGCGTCGCCTGACCCTGGCCCGTACGGGTAAACTCAGTGAGCGCATCAAGAAGTACAATCCCTATTTCAGTGCCGCCCACAGTGCCGACGGTAAGGACTACGATGCCCACTTCGACCTGTTCCCCGTGCCGCTGTCTGCCATCCAGGCCAACAAGGATGGTGTACTGCAGCAGAACCCGGGATATTGAGAAGTGAATAGTGAAAAGTGAATATGATTAGGTCTAATTAGTTAGTTAATGGTTAGAAATATGGTGCGTAGTGATTACGCGCCATATTTAATTAAAAATTGGTGAGAAATGAAAACAAGGATTTTACTATGTTCTGCCATGCTCTTCTGGGCTTTGGGCACCACGGCACAAGAAGTGCCCGCTTTCGTCAGTTTCAATGCATCTGACAATGCCCTGTTGCTCGCCAGTCCCCAACACCAGCCGACAATCTCCGTCGATGCAGGCGATGCGGAGGCTGTGAAACGGGCGGCACAGAACCTATGTGCCGACTTCCAGGCAGTGACTGGCCGCAAGCCCGCTCTTCAGGGCCGTCGGGCCGATATCATTATTGGTACGGTGGGCAAGAGCCGTACCATCGACAGACTGATACGTCAGGGCGTCATCAACGGGAAGGCGTTGCAAGGGAAATGGGAGAAGTATCTCATCACTACGCACGGCCAGCAACTGATTATCGCCGGCAGCGACCGTCGTGGCACTGTCTACGGCATTTATGAACTCTCACGTCAGATTGGTGTGTCGCCCTGGTACTGGTGGGCCGATGTGCCCGCTGCGCACCATGATGACATCTTCGTTATCCCCGGCACCTATACCGACGGGGAACCGACGGTGAAATACCGGGGCATCTTCATCAATGATGAGGACTGGGGCCTGAAGCCTTGGGCTTCGACGAACTACGAGAAAGACCTGGGCGATATCGGACCGAGGACGTATGCCCGCGTCTGCGAACTGTTGTTGCGACTGAAGGCCAATATGCTGGCTCCTGCTATGCATAGTTGTACGGGTGCCTTCTATAGCCACCCTGAGAGTAAGCGGGTGTGCGACTCACTGGGCATCGTCATCACCACGTCGCACTGCGAGCCGCTGCTGCTGAACAATGCGGCCAAGAGTGAATGGGATCAGCAGCGTGACGGCGACTGGAACTACAAGACCAATCGTGAGACCATCCGCCGCAAGTGGGATGACCGGCTGACAGAGGCCTCGCAGATGGAAAACATCTATACCGTTGCGATGCGCGGACTCCATGATGCAGGGCTGCGCGGCAATCTGCCGATGGAGGAGCGCGTGCCACTCATTGAGCAGGTCATCAGCGACCAGCGCCGCCTTCTCACTTCTCACCTCTCACCTCTCACCGTTGAAGAGATCCCTCAGATCTTCGTGCCTTACAAGGAGACGATGGACATCTACGAGAATGGTCTCCGTGTGCCCGATGACATCATGCTTGTCTGGGTAGACGACAACTATGGCTATCTAAAACGAGTCAGCAATCCTGAGGAGCAGAAACGCTCAGGCAGGGCCGGTGTCTACTACCACCTGTCATACCTTGGGGCGCCCCACGACTACCTGTGGCTGAACACCACGCCGCCTGTGTTGATGTACGAGGAACTGAAGAAAGCCTACGAAACCGGGGCCGACCGCTACTGGCTGCTCAACGTGGGCGACATCAAGCCGATGGAACTCGGCATCCAGACCTTTATGGATATGGCCTGGAACATCCACGCCTTCGACTTCGACAAGGCCCGCACCCATCAGGCAGAGTTCCTGGCTAAGACGTTCCCACACCTCTCACCTCTTACCTCTCACCTCTTATCTCTCCTCGACGACTACTATCGTCTCGCCTGGAGCCGCAAGCCTGAATTTATGGGCTGGGAGTATGAGTGGGATGACAAGGCGCATACAGGACTGAAATCCACCGAGTTCTCTTTCACCAATTATGCCGATGCCCAGCAGCGACTCGCCGACTATCAGCGCATCAGCGATGCAGTGGAAGCAGTTGATAATCACAGTGCTCCATTCTTCGAACTGGTGCAGTTCCCTGTTCAGGCGGCTTACCAGATGAACCGTAAGTTCCTGATGGCACAGTTGAGCAACGAATTGCAGAGTAGGGGAGAGACGGCGCAAGCCCTCTGGGCCGCACGTCAGATGGAGGCTGCCTACGACAGCATCAATGCCCTGAACCGTCGGTACAACGAACTGCTCGGCGGCAAATGGCGAGGGATGATGGATGTGGCGCCAGGCTACTGTGCCCTCTACCAGAACAAGCCAGAGGTGCCCAGTATCACTGGCGTGGAGGAACAGCCTGTAGACCTCACGCCGAAGCATGAACCCCTTCAGGACTGCTGCGTGGTTAATCTCGCAGGCTATAGCAGCAAGAGCCTCGATGCCCGTCTTATAGCCGGACTGGGCTACGATGGTGAGGTGATGCAGATCGGCGAGGTAGCATACAGATTCCCTGCCGTTAGTCGTGACACGGTGGAGGTGACAGTCTATACAGTTCCATTCTGGCCACTCTATCAGGGCAAAAGCAATGCCATCAGCATCAGGGTTGACGATGCTGAGCCGCAAGTCTTTGAGAATCAGTTTGCTGAGTATTCCCGTACGTGGAAGGACCAGGTGTTGCGCAACGGCGCCGTATGTCGCTTGCGTTTTGTCGTTGACAAGACGAAGCCTGCCCACACCATCAACTTCCGTGCCATCGACCCGGGGCAGATGATCCAGCGTGTCATCATCGACTGGGGTGGTCTGAAGCAGACTTATGTTGGCCCGTCATCGTGACGAGAAAAGGATTAACCCTCTGATAATCCGCTGTTGCGACAAGCCTCGGCGGCTATTTCGTCGAGTGTCACCTCGCCCTGACTGACGGTCTTTGCGAAGTATTTGCCATAAGAACTGCTGCGCTTGATATTGTTCTTGATAAGTCTGATCGCGACAACTTGTTTCTACTGCACAGACTCCACCATATATCCCGCTTTGCGCAGTAGGTTTAGGACGCCATTTTCTCCAAGCAGATGTCCTGCGCCCACGGCGAAAAGAGTTGGCTTTTCCCTCATAATGGCAGGCATCTTTGTCAGCCAGTCGGCATTGCGGTTGTCAAGCATCGCTGCTCTTTCTTCCGGCAAACTACAGATGGCCATTTTCCTGTCCAATAGTTCATACAGGCGATTGAGGTCGCGTGACAAGTAGGCCTGCGCTATGTCCTCCTCCATTTTCTCCATGATTTCACCGTTGTCCACCATACACATCAGCGCCTCCTTCTGTTCTTTCACGGTGTAGCCATAAATCAGATCCAACTGAAAGGCCATAGTTTCAAGTCCGCCCGTGCTCTTTCCTTGTTTCATGGCTTCCTTCGGGAAATAATCATCTATCATTGTGCCGCTTTTCATTAGACGTCCGTATTTCTTGGCAAAGATAAGTATCGAAAGAGTTAGACTTAGAGCGGTTGGGGTCAAATGGCAGAGGGATGCCAGTCGCGAATTGCTCAGGTCTGCGCCTATTATTCTCTTGACGTAAGCGTTCAGTCGGTTCATCTCTTCGGATGAAAGCAGTTTGTCAATGGTCATGCCTTTGGGCAGCAGTTGTGCTTTCTTGAGAGCAAGACTGTCTGCGCTTGTCACGTCGGTTTTAAGCACTTCGGTATAGACCTGCTGGCAGTCGGCAAAGGCTTGACGAAGGCCGGGAATGGAATCTACAAACGATTCATCGACGATGTGATAGGTGCCTACGACATAGGATGGAGAATTCAAGCCGTTGCCGCTGATGCGGAATAGCAACTGAGCGTTCGCAGTGACGGCTGTTATGAAAAGCAGTGCGGTGAAGAGTGATTTCTTGTTCATGAGTCCTCTGATTGTGATAATGAGCGGAATTAACGGTCGCTGGCCGAAAGGAAAAGCAAAAGAGCCGTTTACATGCCTGTCGGTCTCTCCGCTCATTTGCGGCTTAGTTCTACATATATAATATTACTGCGGAATAATTCTTACCCTTGATGGCATGATAGCACGGATGCTGCGGAAGGAGCGGTAGTCCTTGTAATTGTTCGTGACGATAATCAGGCACTTCACTGGCTACCCAGATGTCGAGCAGTCCGTCTACGAGTTCCTTACGCTTCAGACCGTTCTTCTGGAGCAGCAGTTCGAGTACACCCCTGCGCTCCTTCTCCACTTGTTTCTGTTTCTCGCTCATAATGCTGTCGTATTTATGATTACGGCGACAAAGGTACGTAACTGAAGTTTCCCACCCTTTGAGGTGGTGCTGAAAAATGAAGAATTGGAAATGAAATAGATTGCAAAATATAACAGAAATCGAGAAAAATTTCGTAAATTTGTAGTCGCTAAACAAAACAAATGCGAAAGAATTCAAGACTTC